>Ga0070741_10001086_pt1 | contig 87120 bp, 79 predicted proteins | sample Coa_R1_4_FD_66440 | JGI IMG/M metagenome (GOLD analysis project Ga0070741, IMG submission 66440) | Surface soil microbial communities from Centralia Pennsylvania, which are recovering from an underground coalmine fire - Coalmine... | ecosystem: Environmental > Terrestrial > Soil > Unclassified ... | reverse complement strand
TGCAACCAGGCGAAGGTGCGCTCGATTTTCCAGCGCCGCCGATAGCGCCGCAGCTTGCGTCCGTCCTGTCGCCACCAGCGCTGCCGGTTGCGGCGGTGGGGGACCAGCAGCTCGATACCGCGCCGGTGCAGCCGTTCGCGCAGCGGATTGGAGTCGTAGGCGCGGTCGGCGATGATGCGCTGGGGCTTCTGCCGGGGCCGGCCGCGTCCCCAACACGGGACCCTCACCTGCGCCAGCGTCGACTCCGCCAGCGTGACCTCTGCCGGCGAAGCGCTCGTGAGTTGCGCTCCCAGAGGAATGCCCTGGCCATCGACCAGTACCATGAGCTTTGTCCCCTTCCCGCGCTTGGTTTTGCCCACTCCGTCGCCCCTTTTTTCGCCGCCACGAAGCTGCCGTCGAGGAAGGTCTCGTCCCACTGCAGCAGTTCGTGGTGGTTCAGCGCCGCCAGCAGTTGCTGCCAGGCTTCGACCCAGATGCCCTCGTCTTCCCACTGCCGCAGCCGCCGCCAGCACGTCACGCCGCTGGGATACGAGGGCGGCAGGTCGCGCCAGCGAGCGCCGGTTTTCAGCACCCAGAGAATGCCCTCGACGCAGGCGCGATTGGAGGCCCAAGGGCGTCCGCGGCCGTCTCGTCGTCGTTTGGGTTGCGGGAAAAAATGCTCGATCAGCTCCCACTGCCGGTCGGTGAGCCGCATGACGAGAGCTTCGCCCATGGCGGCCCCGCCGCGTAAGTGCCTGATTCGAGCCGGAATCTATTTATGAAACCAGCTCTAGGGTTCGCTACTTGCCGACGGTCGATCGCCAGGTAATGAATGTGGGCATTGACAGTGCTCGCAAAGTAATTGCTATCCGATCAAAGGGCCACGGCTGGAACAGCTGGCTACAAGTACGGGAAGACGTACAAATGGCAACCTTGAATCAGAAGTAGCCATAGGGAGCACCGTTCGGGTGCTGCTAGAATCTGGCGCAATGCCCTCACGCGACTGGATCGCCGAGTATGCCGAATCGCATCAGAACCCGGTGAATCGCGCCTGCCACACCGTCGGCATTCCGCTGATTGTGGTCTCGTTGCTGGTCGCGCTTTCCGGGTTTGCTTTGGCGTCTCCATGGAATGCCCGCGCCTGGTGGACGGCGCTCGGGTTGTTCGTCGTGGGCTGGATCTTCCAGTTCGTCGGGCACGCCTTCGAGCACAAGCCGCCGGAGTTCCTCCGCGATCCGCGCTTTCTCTTCGTCGGCCTGCGCTGGTGGTTCGCCAAGCTCCGGGGAAGGGCCTAGACCGTTTTCACCGCAGAGATCGCGGAGACCGCCGGGCAGAAGCACATCACACCATCGCACCTCTCGCGGACCCGTTGCGCCGCTCGCGTAGTCGTCTTGCCTTGATTCCTCTGCGTTCTCTGCGATCTTTGCGTGAAAGCCTTTCGCTTATAATCCAGCGGCTCACGTTGTTGTCCGCTGGAGGTTGTATGCGTTCCGTCCGCCGGTTCCTGCCGCTGCTCTGCGTCGTTTGCTTCTTCGGTGCGTCTGCTCCGGCACAGAAGCATGTTCCCTCGTTCGACGAGGCGCTCTCGCTCAAGCGCGTGGCCGCGCCTCGCATCTCGCCCGACGGCCGCTACGTCGTGTACTCGCTGACCGAGACCAACTGGAAGGACAACGAGTACATCACGCGTCTTTGGCTGGCCGACACCAAGACCGGCCGTTCGTTCCAGCTCACGCGCGGCGGCAAAAGCACGGGCAACGCGCAGTGGTCGCCCGACGGGCGCTGGATCGCCTTCGCCACCGAGCGCGCGGCCGAGCCGGTGATCGAGCCGGAAAAGCCGGACGCCAGGTCAGACGCCAAGCCCAGCGACGCCGCGAAGAAGGACGACGCCAAGGCCGACACCAAGTCCGATGGCAAGCCCGCCGCCCGGCAGATCTGGGTCATCTCGCCGGAAGGCGGCGAGGCCTGGCAGCTCACCAAGTCCGAAGGCGAAATCCAGGCTTGGGCATGGTCGAAGGATTCCACCCGCATCGCCTTCGTCGCCAATCCGCCCAAGGCCAAGCCCGCGAAGGACCGCAAGGACAAGTACGCCGACTTCGAGGTCTACGAGAAGGAGTACGACCAGAACCAGCTCTTCCTGGTGGATGTAGGCGAGGCGCTGGCGCACAACGCGCCGGCGCGCGCCGTGCAGCTCACGCGCGATCCCGACCTGAACGTGAATGACTTCTCCTGGTCGCCTGACTCGACCCGCATCGTGTTCAGCGCCCGCAAGGTGCCGCTGCTGGCCTTCACCGACGACTCGGACATCTATCTGCTCGACCTCGCGGCCGGCAACAAGGTCAGCAAGATCGACGCACTGATCGGCCCCGACGAGTCGCCGGTGTTTTCGCCCGACGGCAAGCAGGTGGCGTTCGAGACGGCGCTCTCGGGCAAGAACTACTACTACCTGAACCACCACATCGCTGTGGTTGACGTGGAGAAGGCGCTGGCGCATCCGCCCGACGACATCGAGCAGGCCACCGACCTCACGGCCGCCTTCGACGAGAACGCCAACATTCTCGACTGGGGGCCGGACGGAATCTACTTCTACGCGCTACAGAAGACGGCGTCGCATGTTTACCGGCTGGACCCGCGCACGCGCGCCATCACGCGGCTCACGCAGAATGACGCCGCTGCGCACGATTCGGCCAGCTTCTCGCGCGACTTCAGGACGATGGCCTTCACCATGTCAGACGCGCAGAACATGCTGGAGATCTACGTCTCACCCGTTGCGAGCTTCGCTCCCAAGCGCCTGACGGCCATGAGCGACCAGATCGCCAACTGGACGCTGGGCACGAACGAAGTTGTTTCATGGAAGAGCGGCGACGGCACTGTGATCGAGGGCATCCTGCATAAGCCCGCCGATTACGACGCGTCGCGCAAGTATCCGCTGCTGTTGGTGATTCATGGCGGACCGGCGGGCGTTTCGCGGCCCACGCTGCAGCCCGCCGATCGCACTTATCCCATTCAGGCCTTTTTGGCGCGCGGTGCTCTGGTGCTGGAGCCGAACTACCGCGGCAGCGCCGGCTACGGACAGCGCTTCCGCTCGCTCAACGTCCGCAACCTCGGCGTGGGCGACATGATGGACGTGATGTCTGGCGTGGATTCACTGATCGCGCGCGGCATCGTGGACCCGGCGAAGCTCGGCGCCATGGGTTGGTCGCAGGGCGGATACATCTCGGCGTTCCTGACGACGCACACCGACCGCTTCAAGGCGATCTCGGTCGGCGCCGGCATCAGTAACTGGGTTACGTACTACGTGAGCACCGACATCACGCCGTTCACGCGTCAATATCTGAAGGCCACGCCGTGGGACGACCCGGAGATCTACGCCAAGACGTCGCCGATGACGACCATCAAGCAGGCCAAGACGCCGACGCTGATCCAGCAGGGCTCGAACGACAAGCGCGTGCCCGTGCCTGACAGCTTCGAACTCTACCGCGGCCTGCAGGACCAGAACGTGCCCTCGCGGCTCATCCTCTACACCGGCTTCGGACACGGCATCACCAAGCCGCGCAGCAACCGCGCCGTGCTGCAGGCGAATTTCGACTGGTTCTCGCATTACTTGTGGAACACAGAGATTCCGCGCAACTCGGCGTTGCTCGGACAAAGCGAGCTGCCGCTCGAAGGCGGCCAGCCGGCGGTGGCGGCGGGAGGCGGGGAGAACAAGTAGCTCGGTGTCCGATCTCCGTGCTGCGACGACGGCAGGCCGGAAGCGTCTCGCGGGAGCGCGGAGCCGCGGATCACGGCGTGAGCAACAGCTTCCCGGTCGTCTTGCGGGCTTGCAGGTCGCGGTGGGCTTGCTGCGCGTCTTCCAGGCGGTAGGTGCGCTCGATGCGCAGCTTGAGTTTGCCATCCGCGACCATGCCGAAAACGGATTCGGCGCGGGCCAGCAGTTCCTCGCGGCTGGCGATGTAGTGGCCCAGTGACGGCCGGGTGAGGAAGAGCGAGCCCTTCTGGCTGAGCAGCATGGGATCGAAGGGCGGCACGGCGCCGCTGGAGCCGCCAAACAGCGCCAGCATGCCGCGGGGCCGCAGTACGCCCAGGCTCTTCTCGAATGTGGTCTTGCCCACCGAGTCGTACACCACATCCACGCCGCGATTGTTGGTTAGACGTTTCGTCTCCGCCTCGAAGTCGGTTTCGGTGTAGAGGATGACGTCGTCGGCGCCGGCATCGCGCGCCAGCCGGGCTTTTTCTTCGGTCGAAACGGTGCCGATCACACGCACACCGATGTTGTGCAGCATCTGGACCAGCAGCAGTCCTACACCACCGGCGGCAGCGTGAACAAGCGCGGTCTGGCCCGGCTGCGCGCGCCAGGTATCGTGGGTGAGGTAGTGGGCGGTCATGCCCTGCAGCATGGCGGCGGCGGCTTCGCGTTCGGTGACGCCCTGCGGGATCGGCACCAGGCGGTCGGCGGGAACCACCGCGTACTCGGCGTAAGAGCCGAGGATGCCCGTCCAGGCCACACGGTCGCCAACCCGGATCCAGGGAGCTTCGGTGCCAGTGCCGGTCACCGTTCCCGCTCCCTCCTGTCCGTTGATGAAGGGCAGGGGCGCCTTGTATCGGCCCTCACGGAAATACACGTCAATGAAATTCACGCCGCTGGCGGCGACCTTCACCACGGCTTCACTCGGCTTGAACTGCGGCATGGGCAGGGTGGCCACCTGCATGGCCTCCGGCCCGCCCGGCTTCCTGACCTGTATCACCTTCATAGGATCTGCATGATTCTGGGGTGTGAAAGGCCGATTCCGCAACCCCTCACAGACGCGCGACAATTCACCCTTGACATATAAGTATTTTCTTATATGATGCCATCGTTGATGACGGCCACCGCGCACTCGACGGACGTCTTCCGGGCCATTGCCGATCCCACACGGCGGTCGCTACTGGCTCTGCTCCACGAAGGCGAACGCCCGGCGACGGAACTGGCGGCGCACTTCCGCATCTCGCAGCCGGCGGTCTCACAGCAGCTGGCCGTTTTGCGCTCGGCACGGCTAGTCAGCGAGCGGCGGCAGGGCAGGCAGAGGCTCTACCGCATCGATGGGGCGCCGTTGCGCGAGGTGGCGGACTGGCTGGCGTTCTACGAGCGATTCTGGCGCGGCCGGCTCGACCGCCTTGGACGCTACCTCGATCGCATGGCGGCCAGTGAGACATCAGCCGCCGCGAGACCGGCGCGGCGTGTAGGTGCGAAACGGCCCAGGGGGCATTCGGGAAGGAAGGCATGAAGCGCGATCTGAAGTTTGAAGTCGAGTATCCGCATCCGCCGGAACGTGTCTGGCGCGCGCTGACCGACTCCGGGGCGATCACCGAGTGGCTCATGACGAACAATTTCGAGCCGCGCGTAGGACATCGCTTCCAGTTTCGCGCCAAGCCGATGCCGGGATGGAACGGCATCGTGGACTGCCAGGTGCGCGAACTCGATCCGCCACGCCGCCTCTCCTATACCTGGAAGAGCAACGCGATCGATACGGTCGTAGTCTGGACACTCACGCCCACTGCCGCGGGAACCAACGTGCGTTTGGAGCACAGCGGCTTTGAGGGCATCAAGGCGGTGCTGGTGAGCATGATGATGAAGAGCGGATGGGGTGGCGACATCCTCAACAAGTATCTGCCGCTCGTGCTGGCCAACATGGCGCAGCAGGGCCAGGCCTGGCGGAGCAGCGGCGTCTCGATGCACGGCAACAGTCCGAAATAGAACCCGAAGCCAGTCAAACAGAGGAGGGAAACAATGAAACGCATCACGATTGCGGCCCTGCTTTGGATGCTCCTGTTCTTCAACGCCGGGTCGGCCATGGCCCAAACGGCCAAGCCGGCGCCCGCCGGCGAGATTGCCGGCATCAGCCGGCTGCACTTTGTCACGCTGGTGGTGCCGAACCTGGACGAGGCCCTGGCCTTCTACGTCGGCAAACTGGGCTTCGACAAGGTCCAGGACCAGAAGTACGGTCCCGCGCCTGGGCAACGATGGGTGGTGGTAGCGCCCAAAGGGCAAAAAGACATTGGGATCGTGCTCGACCTGCCGGAGAGCGGCAATGGGGAAGGGAACATGACCAACCATTCCGATCGCATCGGAAAAGAAGTGAGCTGGGTCTTCAGCACTGCCGACTGTGTTAAAACCTACGAAGTCTTGCGCTCGCGTGGCGTGAAATTCGTGCGCGCGCCCGAAGTCCGTCCCTGGGGTACGCAAGCAATCTTCGAAGACCCGTACGGCAACCAGTACGTGCTCGAGGGGCCGGGTGCGAAGGCGGCGAAAGGCTCCTCGCTGTGAGTGCGGCGATGGTGGAAACGATGAGTGCCCAGAACCAGAAGACGTTCAAAGCGAAGCTGGAAGCGGTTGGCCCAGGCGGCAGCTGGGTGATCATGCGCGTTCCCTTCAGGGTGGAGGAGGTGTGGGGAACAAAGGCGCGCATGTCAGTGAAGGGCACCATCAACGGCTACGCCTTCCGCTCGTCGATTTTTCCCGACGGCAACGGCGGGCACACGATGATGGTCAACAAGCAGATGCAGGCGGGCGCCAAGGTTCAGCCGGGGAGTTCAGCCACATTCACGCTGGCTCCCGATTCCGGGCCGCGCGTCGTCAAGGTCCCGCCCGACCTGAAGAAGGCGCTCGCGGCAAATGAGAAGGCAAAATCGCAGTTTGCTGAATTCTCCTACTCGCAGCGCAAGGCCTACGTTGACTGTATCGAGAGCGCCAAGCGCGCCGAGACCCGCGTGAAGCGCATCCGCAAAGCTGTCGCCATGATCGCCGCGGGGAAGAAGATGATGTAGGACTCACCACGGATGAACACGGATAACACGGACTTGGCCCATTCTGATCGGTGTCATCCGTCGTGAATCCGTGGCAGGTAGTTTCTGTGCCGACCGAGAGGAAGTTCCGCGCCACGCTCGAGCGCATGCCCGGCAATCTGGGCTGGGTCATCATTCACGTGCCGTTCGACGCGGCGAAAATCTGGGGCAAGCGCGGACAGATCCGAGTCCGAGGCAGCGTCAACGGCTTCGCCTTCCGCACCTCGCTGTTTCCTACCGGCCGCGGCACGCATTACATGGTGGTCAACAAGCAGATGCAGAGGGGCGGACGCGCCCTGCCCGGCGCCACGGCCGAGTTCCGCATGGAGCCCGATACCGAAGAGCGCATGGTGACCGTGCCACTAGAGTTGCGGCGCGCGCTCGACCAGGACAAGCGCCTGCGCAAGTTCTTCGACACGCTCAGTCCCTCGACACGCCGTGACCTCATCCGGGTGATCAGCGAGGCCAAGCATGAGGAAACGCGCGCGCGCCGCTCTGAGCAGATGGCCGAGCGGCTGATGCAGGTGATGGAGGCCGAGCGCGAACCGCCTCCGGTTCTGCAAGCCGCGATGGCGCGCAACGCGAAAGCACGGCGTGGCTGGGAGCTGATGCCGCGCTCACAAAAACGCTTTCACCTGTTCGGACTCTTCGGCTACAAAACGCCGGAGGCGCGCGCCCGCCGCCTGGCCAAGTGCGTCGAGGTGATGCTGGACTACGCCGAAGGACGCGGGGCGCAGAAGAAGCAGACGCGGAACAGCACTATGGAAGAGAGCGCAGACGGCGAACAGTCGCGGCCACGTCGCCATTCTGAAACAACCTGATTCCCGCCACACCCGCGGCGCCGGCGCGCAGGCAGCCGGCGGCGTTCTCCGTGCTGACGGTGCCGAGGGCCAAAACTGGCATGCCTCCAACAGACGCCGAGCAGGCGGCGCGCAGCGCGCTGAGGCCGGCAGGCGCCACCTGCTCGTGCGCAGCGTCTGGTCCTTTGCCGAACACGGGTCCGAAGACGGCGAAGTCAGCGCCCTCCGAGGCCGCCAACGCGACCTCGCTCGACGCGTGGCACGAAGCCGCGACAATGGGAGACGACATGCCGGCGCGGACGAGCAGGGCGCGCGCGTCGGCTGCCGAGATGTCTTGCGCACCGGCGCGCAGGTGCACGCCATTCGCGCCGGCGGCGAGCGCCACATCGCAGCGCGAGTTGATGAGCAGGCGCGCGCTCGACGAAGCACCGCGAATTGCCTGGATGGCAGCGCGCGCCAGCTGTTCCAGCTCGCGAGCGCTCAGGTCCTTTTCGCGCAGTTGGATGTAATCCACTCCCGCGCCGGCAGCTGCGGCGATTCGCTCCAACAGCCGGGCGCGGCGGGCCGCCTCGTCGCCGGGAAACTGTGTACGGTCGGTGATGTAGTAGAGCAGCAAAGTTGCGAATGCCAATCGGGATTCACTGCCCCGTCTTGACTCGCTCGACGTGCGGTGTTGCGACCGCAGGCACGGGTTGGTCGTAGCGTCCGGCCAGGTCGTGCATCCGCACCTTGAGGACCTCGACGACCATGCGCATGCCGTCGCGGAAAAAGCTGATCTTGGTGCGGCGATCGTGGGCCCACCGGACCGCGACTTCGTCGGTGCGCAGTCCGAGCTTGCGGGCGAGAAAAAGCACTTCAGGATCGAAGCCCCAGCGCTCCACCAGTTGGCGCGGAAAGATGGCCTGCGCGGCGCCGCGCTTGAATGCCTTGAAGCCACACTGCGTGTCTTTAAAAGACAGCCCCAGGACCGTTCTGAGAAAAAAATTGAATGCGCGCCCGAAGATTTGACGGTACCAGGGCTGACGCAGGGTTTGCAGTTCGCGTTGCAGCCAGCGCGAGCCGATGGCGATGTCGGCGCCGGAGTTCAGCGCGGCGAAAAGGCGTGGCGCTTCCTCGATGGGGGATGAGAGATCGGCGTCTGTGAACAGCAGCAGGTCGCCGGCGGCGTTGAGCATGCCGTTGCGCACGGTGTAGCCCTTGCCGCGATTGCCGGGGTTCTCGATGAGTCGCACGGCGGGATTGCGCGCGGCGGCCTCGCGCACCAGGGCGGCGGTGTTGTCGCGCGAGCCGTCGTTGACCACCACGCATTCGGCGTCCCAGCGCTGCTCGGCGGCGTAGTCCAGCACACGCTGCAGGGTGGCGCCGATGCGCTGTCCTTCGTTATATGCCGGAATGACGATGCTGATGGCTGGCATCTGCTAGTTAGAGCCGCGAATTGCAGGCAGTGTTGCTGTGCAAAAGCCCGTGGCAACTCTATAGGAGCGCAACTCAGCGGTAAAGCGGCTGGTGCGTGTCAAGCAGCCTGGCGCTGCTCGGAGACCATGCCGAGGAAGGAGGCCACCAGGTCGGGATCCCACAAACCGCTGGCGGCTTCGCCGCGCATGGTGCGCTCGGACTCGGAGTGGGAAAGCGCCGGCTTGTAGGGGCGGGCGGTGCGGAGGGCGTCGTAAACATCCACTACCTGCAGGACCCGGGCCAGGAACGGGATTTCCTCGCCGCGCAGTGCATCGGGATAGCCGGTGCCGTTCCAGTGCTCGTGGTGGTGGCGGATGATGGGCAGCACGTTGCGCAGCGACTTCAGCGGCTGGCAGATGCTTTCGCCGGTGACGGGATGCTGCTTCATGATCTGCCACTCTTCCGGACTCAGGTTCTTTCCCTTGCGAAGAATTTCATCGGGAATGACGATCTTGCCCAGGTCGTGGAGAATGCTGCCGCGGTGCAGCGCGGTGAGCGAGTCTTCGTCGAGGCCCAGGCGGCGGCCCAGGTCCACGCTATACCGCGAGAGCCGCTCGCAGTGGCCTTCGGTGTATGGATCGCGCGCCTCCACGCTGCGCGCCAGGGTGAAGAGCACGGACTCGACGTTTTCCAGCTCGTCGGTGTAGTCCTTCAGGCGAAGCAGCGACTCGGCGCGCGCAAACAGTTCTTCGGGGACGATGGGCTTGCTCAGGAATTCGTCGGCGCCGGCCTGAATGCCGCGGATGCGGTCTTCGCGGCTGGTCAGTCCGGTGATCATCACCACGGGAACCAGGCGCGTGGTGGGGTCGCTCTTCAGCTTGCGGCAGAGATCGTATCCGGAGCGCCCCGGCATGATCACGTCGAGCAGGATAAGGTCAGGCTGCTGGACGCGAATGGCAGCTTCCGCCTCGTCGGCATTGGCGGCCGTCACCACATCGTAGCCGCGCACCGTCAGCAACTCGCGCATCAGGTCGCGATTTCCTTCGCTGTCCTCCACCAGCAGAATGCGCCGGGCGCGCTTCCGCGAAGCCTGCGATTGGGGCATGAATTTAGGAAGCGAGCACAATCCGGTTGGTTGCATGGTGCTGGGGCCACGGCCTCGGGCTGGTTCAGAACAGGGAAAGCCCGCATCCGCACACTGGCGGAAGCAGGCTGCATGCCCGCGAGCGCCGGAACCGGGTTACTTATTCACCTGTACTTCCTGGCGCGCGCCAAGCGCCGCGTTGCTGCCAGCGCTCAGGCGCGGGCGCACTCGTGGCTCGCGGGCTCCCGGCGCTCGCGTTCGCGGCGTTCGCGTTCGCGACGGTTTTCGGCGCGATCACGCCAGATGCGGCGGTCGCGGTCACGGTCACGATGGTTCACCCAGGTCGAATGGCAGCCTTGCTTCTTTGCCTGTCCCGGAGGCAGGTCGCAGTTGCCCCATCCGGTCTTGCGCCCGTGCCTCCAGCCCGGAGGTGTTCCCGAGTTGGCATGGCGGAAGTGATCGTCGCGATCATGGTCGCGGCGCCAGCGATCGTCGCGGTCGTGATCCCGGTCGTGCTTCTCGAATTTGTCCTTGCCGTGGCCTTGCCCGTGGTCCTTGGCGAAAGCCGGGGCCGAGCAAAGTGCCGCAGCGGTCCCGATGGCAAGCAGCAGACGAGTGATGCACTTCATCGCTTTTCTCCTCAGCAACGCCCTACCTGGATGCACGGCTTCAACCAGAGCTGCCCGCTGGCAAGTCAAATGGAATGAGTTGGTTACGTGATGGCGTCGGTTGGGAACAGGAGGAAAATCGGGCGTCCAGCGAGCAGTTCTTACACGCGGTTACCAAGGACTATGGCCGGGCTGATTTACGCCGCTCGCGCGTGCTCATAGGCGTGCGCCAGGCGGAGCACGGTGGCCTCGTCGAAGTGGCGGCCGAGGATTTGCAGCCCGATGGGCAGGCCCTCGCGCGAGTTGCCGCACGGCACTGAAATGCCGGGAACGCCGGCGAGGTCGGCAGTCACGGTGTAGATGTCGGCGAGATACATGGCCAGCGGATCGTCGGATTTTTCGCCGAGCTTGAACGCGGGTGTGGGCGATGTGGGCGTAACGATGGCGTCCACTTTGGTGAACGCATCTTCGAAGTCTTTTGTGAGCAGCGTGCGCACGCGCTGCGCCTTCAGGTAGTACGCGTCGTAGTAACCGGCGCTGAGCGCGTAGGTGCCGAGCATGATGCGGCGCTTCACCTCGGGGCCGAAGCCTTCGTCGCGGCTGCGGCGATACATCTCGCTCAGCGTGCGCGCCCCGCGCGAGCGATGGCCGTAGCGCACGCCGTCGTAGCGCGCCAAATTCGATGACGCTTCGGCCGTCGCCACCACGTAGTACGTGGGAATGGCGTACTTGGTGTGCGGCATGGAAATCGGCACAACCTCGCAGCCGGCGGACGCCAGCTTCTGGATCGCGGCTTCGACCGAAGCGCGAACCTCCGGGTCGAGACCATCGCCGAAATACTCGCGCGGAACGCCGAGCCTGAGCCCGCGCACCGGCTCGCCGATGGCGGCTTCGTAATCGGGCACAGGAACGTTGGCGGAGGTGGAATCGAGCGGATCGCGTCCCGCCATGTGGCGCAGCAAAATCGCCGCGTCTTTCGCTGACTTGGTGAGCGGGCCAATGTGGTCGAGCGACGAGCCGAACGCGATCAGGCCGTAGCGCGACACGCGGCCGTAAGTCGGCATGAGGCCGACGACGCCGCAGAACGATGCCGGCTGGCGGATGGAGCCGCCCGTATCGGAACCGAGCGCGGCAACGGCGGTTCCGGCGGCGACGGCCGCCGCCGATCCGCCCGACGATCCGCCGGGAACGCGCGACTTGTCACGCGGATTGCGCACCGGGCCGTAGGCCGAGTTCTCGTTCGACGAGCCCATGGCAAACTCGTCGCAGTTCGTCTTGCCCAGCACAACGGCGCCGGCAGCTTCCAGGCGCGCCACCGCGGTGCAGTCGTAGGGCGAAACGTAGTTTTCCAGGATCTTCGAACCCGCTGTGGCGCGGACGCCGCGCATCACCATCACGTCTTTCACCGCGATGGGAACACCGGCCAGCGGCGGCAAGGCGTCGCCTTTTTTGGCCGCGGCATCGATCTCGCCGGCTTTCTGCAATGCGCGCTCGCGGCACAGGTGCAGATAAGCGTGAATGTCGGCGTCGTCGCTGGCGATCTTTGTATAGAAGTTTTCGGCGAGCGCGGTGGCGGTGACCTGCCGCTCCTGGACGGCGGTGCGCGTGGATGCGACGGTGAGCAGCCCCAGGTCCATGGTCAGCGCTCGATCACCTTGGGGACTTTGAAGAACGTTCCGTCGGACTCGGGCGCGTTCTTCAGCGCGGCTTCGCGCGGCAGCGACGGCCGGACTTCATCGGGACGCATGGCGTAGAGGAAGCGCGCGCTGCCGGTCTTTGCCGGATCGACGCCGAAGCGGTCGCAAATTTGCGCCATGGGCGGCACGTTCGCCGTGTCGAGCTCGTTGAGCATGTCGATGTGCTCAAGAATCTGGTTCAGGTCGCGCACCATGCGCGCGCGCTCGGCATCGGTCAGCTCCAGGTTGGCCAGGTCGGCGACGTAGAGCACGTCTTTTTCTGTGACTTTCATGCTGGCGGCCTTCTCGATCCTCCGACCACGACGAACTCAATGCGCGTGACGCGTTCGCCGAGCATCTGGCGCAGCGCCGCCAGGTACTGCGGCTCGAGCGACTTCAGTTCGGCGCGCCAGGCAGCGTCGGGCACTTCGACCGTGAGCACGGGCGTGGCGAATGCCGTGGCACGCGTCCGCTCAGCGACGCTCGATCCGCACACCAGCCGCCAGGCCAACAGCGGCGCCTCCGCCTCGCCCGCCTGCCTCAGCAGGTCGAGAGCGATCTTGTGCAGGGCTGGACGCGCCGGCTCCATCGCGATTGAACATCGGGTCATCGGGTCATTGATCATTGAACCGACAATCAGGGCCCAGTGGTCAATAACCCGATGACCCGATGTTCAATCTTAGCATTCGCGCTGTGCGGCCAGCGGGAACTGGCGCGCGACGAACTGCATGGCTTCGTCCCGCGACGCAAGACGCCCTTCGAGCTGCTGGTCTTCGACGGCGGCAAGGATTTCCTTGAACAGCGGCCCGGGCGCATAGCCGGCCGCGATCAGGTCGCTGCCGGTGATGAGCGGCGCCGGCCGGATCGCCTCGGGCGGCATTTCGGCCAATCGGTGACGTGTGAAATTGTAGCGGTCCAGGTCGCGATGGCTGGCCATGCAGTCGAGCCGATGGAGTTCCATGTGCTCGTCGAAGCGCGGCAGGCGGACAAAGCGCTTGAAGGTCGAGTCCTTCATCTGCTCCACGTCGGCAAAGCGCATGTGGTTGCCGACGAGCGCCACCACCTGGTCGGTTTCGTGGGTCGAGAGCCGCAGCCGGCGGCAGATTTCCTGCGCCATCTTCATTCCGACCTCCACGTGGCCGTCGAAGCGGATGCGGTCGGGGGCGCGGCGGAAGGTGGGCGGCTTGCCCACGTCGTGCAGCAAAGCGCCGAGCGCGAGCGTGGCGGAAGCCCCGGCCTGAAGACCATCGAGCAGTAGCAGCGTGTGCACCCACACATCGCCCTCGGGATGAAACTGAGGCGGCTGCTCCACGCCCTTCATCGCCGCAATCTCGGGCAGGACTTCCTTGAGCAGGCCGGTCTGGTCGAGCAGCTCGAAGGCGTGGCGCGCGTGGCCTTCGGTCAGCATCTTGAGCAGCTCGTCGCGCACGCGCTCGTGCGAAACCTGGTGGATTTGCGGAGCGAGTTCCTTGATGGCCGCCAGCGTTTTGGGCTCGATCCAGTAGTCGAAGCGCGCAGCGAAGCGCACGGCGCGCAGCATGCGCAGCTTGTCTTCAGCGAAGCGCCGGTGCGGATCGCCAATGGCGCGGATGATGCCGCGCTCCAGGTCGCGGCGTCCGCCCACGTAGTCGAGCAGCTGGTTGTTGAGCGGATCGAGCAGCAGGGCGTTGATGGTGAAGTCGCGGCGCTGCGCGTCCTCTTCGGCGCTGCGGCTGAAGCGCACCTGGTCGGGATGGCGCCCGTCAGAGTAGCCGATGTCACTGCGAAACGTGGCGACCTCGACCGAGTGACGGTGCCCGGAGCCGGGATGCTCGTCGGGGACCGCGGCGAGCTGCTCCTCGGTCGCGCGCGGCAGCGGGACGAGCACCACACCGAACTGCGCGCCGACGGCGAATGTGTCGGGGAAGATGCGCATGACTTCATCCGGCGTGGCGTCAGTGGCCACGTCGTAGTCGGCGGGCTCGCGCCCGAGCTGGAGGTCGCGCACACATCCGCCCACCAGGTACGCCTGGTGCCCGCGGTCGTGGAGCGCGCGGACAATATCGGTGGCGAACTGTTTTGCGGTCATGCCAAGAACGAATTTACGGCCGAGACGCTGAGACGCGGAGGAAAGCGATCAAATCTCGGTTTCTCCGCGCCTCCGCGGTTGATCCTCTATAGTAATGGGAGAGATGTCCGACACTTACATTCTCGGCATCGAAAGCTCCTGCGACGAAACCGCGGCGGCCGTGGTGCGCGCGGGCGAGCAGGTGATTTCGAACGTGGTGTCGTCGCAGGTGGCCTTGCATCAGCCGTTCGGCGGCGTGGTGCCGGAGCTGGCCTCGCGTGAGCACCTGCGCAACATCGTGCCGGTTGTGCGCCAGGCGCTGGAGCAGGCCGGGAAGACGTACGAGACGGTGGACGCGATCGCGGTCACGCAGGGCCCGGGCCTGGCGGGGGCGCTGCTGGTGGGTGTCAGCTTTGCCAAGGCGCTGGCGTATGCGACCGGCAAGCCGCTGATCGCGGTGAACCACCTTGAAGGACACATCCACGCGGTGCTTCTCGAGCAGCGGCAAAAAGGCGGCGAGGAATTCGAGTTTCCGGTGCTGGCGCTGGTCGTATCGGGCGGGCACACACATCTTTATTTGGCCGACGCAAAGTCAGAATCCCCACTCAGGCCAGAAGAAGGCTTGAGTGGGGCGCCCAAGTCGTCGCCCATCTGGTCTTACCGCAACATCGGGCGCACGCGCGACGACGCCGCCGGGGAGGCCTTTGACAAGGTGGCCAAACTCCTGGCGCTCGGCTATCCTGGCGGGCCGATCATTGACAAGCTGGCCCGGCACGGCGATCCCGCGGCGGTGAAGTTCGGACCGGCGCAGATCAAGCATCGTGACCGGGCCGCGCGCGAGAAGCGCTCCGCGGACACGACTTTCGACTTTTCCTTCAGCGGGATCAAGACGGCGGTGCTGCGATACGTGGAGACGCACGGCATGCGACCGGCGATTGAAGCCCGTCGCAAAGCGCTGGCCGGCCAAGTGAAACCGAAGTTTGAAGACGTGCTCGCCGCCTGCGATCACGCGACGCTTGATCTGGTGGCGTCTTTTCAGCGGGCTGTGGTGGAGGACCTGGTGAGCAAAACTCTGGCCGCTGCCGCCGAAAACAACGCCGCGTCGCTGTTCGTGACCGGCGGCGTCGCCGCCAACAGCGAACTGCGCCAGCGGTTCGAGCAAGAGGCCCCGCAGCAGGGGCTGGCAGTAGCGTTTCCGTCGCTGCGGCTCTCCACCGACAACGCCGCCATGATCGCCGCGGCGGCTTATCCGAAGTTTGTTGCAAAGGACTTCGCGCCGGCCGACTTCTCGGCCGAGGCGGGAATGGCCCTGGGATTCCGCTGATTCGCGTCCCGTTTTAAGAACGTCATCCCTCGCGTAGCGAGGGACCTGTTCATCGGCCGGCACTGATGCGACCGGTCGCGCCAGCGTGTGCGGCCCGCACGACCTGCCTTGGTCGCGCCGGCATTGTGCTCAGATCCCTCGCGCGCAAAGAACGCGCGCTTCGGGATGACAGTCTCAAATGGTTGGGCGAAGGAGAAACGGAGAGGAGAGTTAGTTCCCGGTCCGCTTCGCCGCCAGCGAGGTCACCGCGTGCTGCAGCTGCGTCTCAATGTCAATGTCTTTGAAGATGGTGTAGTGCGCCCGGCATTGCGCGCCCATGCTGAGAGCGCTCCGCTTGCCCGCCAGGATCACGATGGGAATGTCGGCGGTATGGGGCTGGCTGCGCAGCTTGAAGATCAGCTCCGGCCCGGTCATTTGCGGCATTTCCATGTCGGTGATGATTACGTCAGGGACGTAGGCCGCCATGGTTTCCAGCGCTTCGGCGCCATTGCAGGCCGCCTCCACCGCGAAGCCGCGCTCTTCCAGCCACCGGCACACGGTGTGCCGGATGAGCATGGAGTCGTCAACCACGAGTGCTTTCATATTCGCCTTGCCACCGCGCCGCTCCCGGGTCCAGGACCCGGGGCAACGCGAATTAGCGAAGTTTTAACACTGGTTACCTTTCGTTCCCAAGCGAGTAATGCGCCCGGACATTACGTTTGTAATGCCTTTTCAGGCCCAATTTGGCCCTTGGCGCACACCCCGGCGGCAGGTAGCGGCGATCGAGGGCTTTGCGCCCGGTTCACGGTGCGAGATGGGAGGTCAGGCTTCGCTGGGACGCGTGTTTTCCTCGATGGCCATGTCCTTGAATTCCGACGCCTCGAAGACTTCGCCGCATTCCTTGCATTCGACGAATTCCGAGTCGCCGTCGCGGGCCACGATTTGCACGCGCGGGTGATGACATTTCTGTTCCATGGGGGTTCCTGGTGCACTCGCAGGAGAGATTTGCGGACGAAACGACGTCATATTCCGGACTGAACCGGAGAGGTAGCGGGAATTGTAGCCCCGGGCGAATGCTTGTCAAGGGCCGGAACAGGCCAAGCCGGGACTTTCCCCGGGAAGGGCGAATGGGCCCGCCGCCACGGTTGACGAAAGGATGTTGATTACCGCAGGCGAGTTGCAGCCGTGGCGCCGCCCGGGGTGGCGGCGGCCGAGTCGAAACCCGGCATGGGGAAGATCCCGGCGCTGCGCGCTTCCGAAATGGCGATGCGAGTGATCTGCGCCGGCTTCAGGCGGGCCATGCCCTGTTCGGCCGTGTCCACGGAGGTCTCGAAGCTGGCACGGCCGATCACCGCGGCGTCCAGGTAGAGGAAGTCGCGCCCCTCCTCCGAGGTGCGGACGCCAACGTAGGCGTGTCCGGGAACGAGAATCACCACCGGATCCATGCCCAGGTTCTCGAACAGCGACGCGTACATCACCGCGCCATCAATGCAGTTGGCCGAAACCTGGCGCAGCGACTCCCACGGCATGCGCACGCGCTCGCTGGTGGCGGTGTGCCGTCCGAAGGTGATCGAGCTCTTCACGTAGGAGACGCCCTTCTTCTGCAGCGCGCGGTAGATGGCGCGGGCCTGCGCGCGGGTGGATTCGGCCTGCTGCGCGGGCGATTTCCAGTTCTCGTATCCGGGCAGGCGGCGGCCCGGCATGAATTCTTTGGCCTTGCTCAGCACGTCTTCCACGCGCGGATCGTGCGGCGTCACCCAGCTGGCGATGAAGCGTGAGTTCTTGAAGCCGTCGCCCCAAAGGATGTCGTCAACCGCGCGCAGACGCACGGGCGCGGTGCCGCTGTAGACCACGTGTCCGCTCATGTCGGTGGCGGTGACCACGGCGGTGGCGGCGGTCAGGTCGCGATTGCGGTAAAACCGTGGCAGGAAGCTGGGCGCGAACAGGTAGGTACGCGTCTCGCCGGCGCTCATCTCGGCGATCTGTATTTCTTCATCGCTCCAGCCGCGAATCTGAACGCTCACGCGGTTGCGAAGCGTGGCCCCGCTGGAGTTGGAGATCTTCACCGCTACCGTGCTCCACGTCCGCTCCTGCGGCGGCTGCAGCGCGGCGTAGTTGGCGAACACTGGATAAACCTCGCCATCCACGCCGACCTCAATGCTGTACACGGCTTGTGGCTGTCGCGTTGGGGCGGGCGGTGTGGCGCGGGGACGCTCGGTGTCTGGCGTGGCGCTGTCGGCTCCGCCCGAGGCGGTGGCCGTCAGGGCGAGCGTCAGCAGCAACAGGAAGGCAGCGGGATGACGGAGCCATCTCCACGAAGCGGGCACACTGGGATGATTGGCTCGTTTGGTGAGTATCACAATCCAGTGTTTGCCTTAGTTCAATTGCATTGGGAAGTGACACGGAAAGAACCACTTTTCGACCATGTGCCGCCCGGTGCTCCCCAGAAAATCCGACCGTTTTTGCCTTAAATCGCAAACCATTGAATGGAAGATACTTACCATTAACTGCTGGGATTCTTCGTTGGCTGCGGATGGTTGCGTTGCGACGCGTATTGCATCTATATTAAATATGCGACCAATTCGGTCGGGATTCGTGGTCCCGGCTGAGGCAGCGCCGATGCTGAAGCTCACCAAGAAGGCCGACTACGGGCTCATTGCCATGCGACACCTGGCCGCGCACCGCCGGGGAGCGCACAGCGCCAAAGATCTGGCGGAAGCCTACGGCATCCCTCAGGAGGCGCTGGCCAAGATCCTGCAGAAGCTGGTGAAGGCGGGCCTGCTGATTTCGCAGCACGGCACGCACGGTGGCTACGCGCTGGCGCGCGAGGCGCGCACCATTTCTGCCTTCGAGGTCATCGAGGCGATCGATGGGCCCATGTTCATCGCCTCCTGCTTCGGCACCGACAACGATTGCCTGCAGACCACGCGCTGCACTGTGCGCGAGCCGCTGCGCCGCGTGGGCGACAGCATTCAGGAAGTCCTGACGCGGCTGACGATTTCAGACATGGCCCGCCCTGCGGACGCCGGCGCCGGCTGCTGCGAGAGCGAGACGGCAGCTCCCTCCGAACTGGTGCGGCTGACCTGACGAGTTTTGAAGCGATCTTGCGAGGAGCGAAGACGGACATGAGCAGCAAGGGAATCATTACTGAGACGAAGAGCGGCAACGGCCACGGCAACGGCGATGGAAACGCAAACGCGAACGTGAAGCTGCCCATCTACATGGACAACCACGCCACCACGCCAGTCGATCCGCGCGTGCTGGAGGAGATGCTGCCGTACTTCACCGACCGCTTCGGCAACGCCGCCAGCCGCAACCACTCCTTCGGCTGGATCGCCGAAGAGGCAACCGAAACCGCGCGCGAGCGAATCGCGAGGCTGATCGGCGCGACCACCAAGGAGGTCATCTTCACCTCCGGCGCCACCGAGAGCGACAACCTCGCCATCAAGGGCGTGGCGGAGATGTATCGCGAGAAGGGCAACCACATCATCACCGCCGTTACCGAGCACAAGGCCGTGCTCGATACCTGCAAGCGGCTGGAGAAGTACGGCTACCGCGTGACTTACCTGCCGGTGCAGAAGAACGGCCTTATCGACCTCGACGACCTGAAGCGCGCGATGGACGACAAGACGATTCTCGTCACCATCATGTTCGCCAACAACGAAATTGGCGTGATCCAGCCGGTTGAGGAGATCGGCAAGCTGTGCCATGAGCGCGGCGTGATCTTCCACACCGACGCGACGCAGGCCATCGGCAAAGTGCCCGTCAACGTGATCCAGCAGAACATCGACCTGGCCTCGATCTCGGCGCACAAGATGTACGGTCCCAAGGGCGTGGGCGCACTCTACGTTCGGCGCAAGAATCCCCGCGTGCAGGTGTCGCCTATCATCGATGGCGGCGGGCACGAGCGCGGCATGCGCTCCGGCACGCTGAACGTGCCTGGCATTGTGGGACTCGGCAAGGCCGCGGCGCTGGCGCACGAAGAGATGCCCGAAGAGATGAAGAAGCTCGCCGGCTTGCGCGACCGCCTGAAGGACAAAATCACGGCCGAACTGGACGAGGTGTACATCAACGGCACCCTGGAGCGCCGCCTGCCGGGCAATCTGAACATCAGCTTTGCCTATGTGGAAGGCGAGTCGCTGCTGATGGGCATCAACGACATCGCGGTTTCGAGCGGTTCGGCGTGCACGTCGGCGACGCTGGAGCCCTCATACGTGCTCAAGGCGCTGGGCACGGGCGACGACCTGGCGCACAGCTCCATCCGCTTCGGCATCGGCCGCTTCAACACGCAGGCCGAGGTGGATTACGTGGCCGAGCGCGTGGTGGAAACCGTGAAGCGCCTGCGCGAGCTTTCGCCGCTGTACGAAATGGCCAAGGAAGGCATTGACCTGACCAAGGTGCAGTGGGCGGCAGAGTAGTGAACATCGGGTCATCGGGCCAGTGGGTCATTGGGCCCAAGGAACAATGACCCGGTGACACAGTGATCAATTTGCAGGGCCGCCCTTCGAAGCGAAAGGACAACGAAGAGCATCGAATTTAGAGAGGAAACAAGAACATGGCATACAGCGACAAGGTTCTGGACCACTACACCAATCCGCGCAACGTCGGCTCGCTCGACAAGACGAGCCCCAACGTGGGCACCGGGCTGGTCGGCGCGCCCGAGTGCGGCGACGTGATGAAGCTGCAGATCAAGGTCAATCCCGAGAGCAACATCATCGAGGAAGCCAAGTTCAAGACCTTCGGCTGCGGCTCGGCCATCGCTTCGTCGTCGCTGGCGACTGAGTGGGTGAAGGGCAAGACCGTGGAAGAGGCGCTCGGCATCAAGAACACCGACATTGTGCGCGAGCTGTCGCTTCCCCCGGTGAAGATCCACTGCTCGGTGCTGGCCGAGGACGCGATCCGCGCCGCCATCCACGACTGGAAGAAGAAGCAGGGCTTGGGTGAGCCGGCCGCCGCTCCAGCCACGGCCGAGAAGAGCGCGTAAGCATTCGCGCCGTGGAAAATGCAGCCCGGTCACGCTCGGCCGGGCAAGAGTGATGAAGACGACGCTCGACAACCCGGAGAAGCTGGAGCAGATAGAAACGAACGCCACGCCCACCTTCGCGCCTGCAGCCAGTTCCGCAGGCCAGGGCGAAGCTCCGCCTGCGCCGGGAATTCAAGTAACGCCGCGAGCGGTGGAGCGCATCCGCGCGGCCATGGCCAAGGAGGGCATTTCGCCCGCCGATGGCGGGCTGCGCCTGGGCGTGCAGGGCGGCGGCTGCTCGGGGCTCACCTATCACCTGCGCTTCGATTCGCAGCCGCGCGAGCGCGACCGCGTCTTCACCTTCGACGGCGTGCGCGTCTTCGTCGATCCGAAGTCGTTCCTCTACCTGCACGGCATGACGCTCGATTACCAGGAGACGCTGATGCGCCGGGGATTCGAGTTCATCAATCCCAACTCCAGCAAGTCATGCGGCTGCGGGACGTCGTTTTCGGGCTGAGACCGGAGTCTGTCAGTCGGTCAGTCTCTCAGTCCGTCACCTAAAACTCGGCCGGCGGCATTGCGCTGAACGACTGACTGACGGCTGAACGACCGAATGGCGACCGAAAGCAAAATCCGCGATGCCGCAGAATCCGGAAGCGAGTCCTCCGCGCAGGACTTCTTCGGCATCTTCGGCCTGCCGCGCCGCCTGAACATTGACCTGAAGGCGCTGGAGCGCGAGTTCTACCGCCTGAGCCGCAAGCTGCATCCCGATCTGTACGCCCGGGCCTCCGCCGAAGAGCAGGCCTGGAGCCTGGAGCAAAGCTCGCGCTTGAACGACGCTTATCGCACGCTGCGCGACCCCATCGCCCGCACTGAGTACCTGCTGAAGCTGGAAGGCGTGCAACTGGAAGAGCAGTCGCGGGCCGCGACCGATCAGGCGCGCGAATCGGGAACACAGAAGAAGCAGGTTGTTCCCGCCGATCTGCTGGAAGAGGTTTTCGATCTGAACATGCAGCTCGAGGAGATGCGTGCCGCGAAAAAGATGGGCGAGCAGGCCGATGCGAGCGTGCAGCGTGACCTGGAAACCGCGCGCATCAACTTTACCGCCCGCCTGGAGGCGATTTCAGCCCAGCTGCAAACACTTTGGAGTGAGTGGGACGCGGCCGCCGCGCGCTGCGGCTCCGGCGCCGAGCGCAATCATGTCCGCGACAAGATCGTGGACCTGCTCAACCGGCGCAGCTACATCCGCAACCTGGTGCGCGACGTCAACGAGGCATTGGAGGCTTAATGGGCAGCCCGCAAATGAGGATCGCGACCGTGGTGCTGGGTGTGAGCGACGTGCAGCGCTCCGTCGCGTTCTATCGCGATACGCTTGGCCTCAAGCTCACCGGCCAGATCGAAGCCTTGGCCTTCCTCGATGGCGGAGGGCTCATGCTGGTGCTCAGTGAGCCGCTGGCAAGGCATCTCGGTCAGGGTGCCGGTGCCTCTGAGGTGGTGTTCGGCGTCGATGGCGTGCGCGAGCATTACGACATGCTTCGGGAGCGCGGCGTGAAGTTCACCGTCGAGCCGCGGGTCATTAACGGCGCGCAATGGGCGGCAAACTTCGACGATCCCGACGGCCATCACCTTTGCATTTTCGGCAGCGAACGCCGCAGCCGAGAAACAGGCGCATCCGCATGAATCCACGGCTCGCCAGCGACGCCGTCATCAAGCGCTTCGACTCGCCCGATGAGGTCCGCGAGTTCGAGGAGGGCCGCTTCGAGATTGTGAACGTCGGGGGCATGACGCTTGGCCGCGCCACCTATCAGCCGGGATGGAAATGGTCGGTGCATGTGGGCAAGGCGCTGGGCAAGTCCTTCTGCGACGTTGAGCACGTCGGAGTGGTCGTCTCCGGCCACGCGGTCGCGGCCATGCGCGACGGCCGGATCATTGATCTGCGCGCCGGCGACATCTTCCATATCGGCCCGGAGCACGACAGCTGGGTCGTGGGTAACGAGCCCTACGTTTCGATCCACCTGACGGGCGCCGGGAAGTACGCGAACAAGTGATGGCAGAAACACCCCAAACCGAACGCGTGGTCGGTATTGACCTCGGCACGACGAACTCACTCGTTGCCTACATGCAAGGCGACACGCCGGTGGTCATCCCCGGCGAAGACGGCTCGAACCTCGTCCCTTCGCTGGTCGCGCTCGACGAAAACGGCCAGATCATCGTTGGCAATCCGGCGCGCAGGTACCTGATCGAAACGCCGGAGCGCGCCGTGTATTCGATCAAGCGGCTCATGGGCCGCGGCATCGAAGATGTCCAGGACGAACTGAAGCTGTTCCCCTTCCGCCTTGCTGACAATCTCGCGCCTGGCGAAGTGCTGCGCATCAGGCTCGGCGAACACGAGTACACGCCGCCGGAGATTTCCGCGTTCATCCTGCGCCAGCTTCGCAAGAACGCTGAGCGCTACTTCGGCGCGCCGGTAAAAAAGGCGGTCATCACCGTGCCGGCGTACTTCAATGACGCGCAGCGCCAGGCCACCAAAGACGCCGGCCGCATCGCCGGACTGGAGGTCCTGCGCCTGGTGAATGAGCCCACGGCCGCGTCGCTGGCCTACGGGCTCGACAAGAAGCGCGACGGCATCGTCGCCGTCTACGACCTGGGCGGTGGCACGTTCGACATCTCGGTGCTCAAGCTGCACGAGGGCATCTTCGAAGTGATCGCGACCGCCGGCGACACGCACCTGGGCGGCGACGACATCGACAACCTGCTGATCACCATCGCGCTCGACGACATCCGCGGGGACATGGGTGTGGACCTCCGCCGCAACGCCGAGGCCGTGCAAGCCATCCGCAAGGCGGTGATCGACGCCAAGATCGCGCTCTCGTCGCGCGATCCGGTCTTCCTCGAAGCCGAATTGCCGGGCGGACACAGGTATCAGCGCGAAATCACGCGCAAGCAATTCGAGCAGCTTATTGAGCCAATTATCCAGCGCACCGTCGGCCCGGTGAAGCAGGCGCTGGCCGACGCCAAGCTTACGCCGGCGCAGATCGACGAAGCCGTGCTGGTGGGCGGCTCCACGCGCATTCCGCGCGTGCGCGCGCTGGTGCGCGAGTTGTTCCAGCGGGAGCCGCATATCGAGCTGAATCCCGACGAAGTCGTCGCGCTCGGCGCGGCCGTGCAGGCCAACATTTTGGCCGGAGGCTCTGCCGCCACCGAAGAGATGCTGCTGCTCGACGTCACGCCGCTGTCGCTCGGCATCGAGGCGCTGGGCGGCGTGGTCGCCAAGATCATCCATCGCAACTCGACCATTCCAGCGTCTGCGACGGAGCACTTCACTACCGGCGTCGAAGGGCAGACCAGCGTGGCCATTCACGTCGTGCAGGGCGAGCGCGAACTCGCCGCCGACAATCGCTCGCTGGCGCGCTTCGACCTGAAGGGCATCCCGCCCATGCCGGCGGGCCTGCCGCGCATCGAAGTGAAATTCCTGATTGACGCCAACGGCATCCTGCACGTCTCCGCGCGCGAGCAGCGCAGCGGCAAAGAGGCCGAGGTCTCGGTGAAGCCGACCTACGGCCTGACCGATGAGCAGGTCGAAAGCATGATCCTGGAGTCGTTTGACTACGCCGAGGAGGATTTCCGCCGCCGCCAGATCGCTGAAGCGCGCGTGGAAGCCGACAACATCCTGCTGCACCTGGGAAAGGCGCGGCTGAACCCGGCGTGGCAGCAGCTGGCGAACGACGAGCGTGCTCGGATCACCAAATTCGAAGACGAGGTGAAACGCGCGGCGAAGGCCGACGACTACCGCGCCATCCGCGAAGCCGTGGAGCGGCTGAACCAGGCGACCCAGCGGCTCGCCGAGTTGATGATGGATTCCGCCGTCTCCAGCGCGCTCAAGGGCAAGACGATGGAAACGGCCGATGTGGGCGAAGGCCCGGCGGCGCCGCATCCGTTCGCGCCGGCGGAGATTGAGAAGAGCTAGTAGTCGTCGGTCGTCGGCCCTTGGCCGCCGGCCATTTGCGCCGGAGGCTGATTTGCCGAAGACCGACGCTTGAAGACCGACGAACACATATTCCTATGCCTGAAGAGAAGAACCCGCAAACCGGCGCCACCGCCACGGCCGAGCAGGAGCAGCGCCCCGGCACGGTGCGCGTCACGTTCCTGCCGGAGAACAAGACGGTCGAGTACGAGCACGGCAAGCTTCCGTACAAGGACCACGGCAAGCCGGAGTCGATCCTCGACATCGCGCTGAACCACGGTGTGTTCCTCGACCACGCCTGCGGCGGAAACTGCGCGTGCACAACCTGCCACGTGTGGGTGAAGCAAGGCGCCGACGCGCTCACCGAGATGGATGACGACGAGGCCGACCGCCTCGACATGGCCGCCGACCTGCAGCTCAATTCGCGTCTCGGTTGCCAGGCGCAGATCACCAAGCCCGGCCACGTCGTGGTCGAGATTCCCGCGTGGAACAGGAATTACGTGTCGGAGGGCGGACACGAGAAGGACTAGTTTCGAGCTTCAAGTTTCAAGTTTCGAGCAAGGGCCCCGGGGAAGCAGCCCGGCATTTTTGAGTTTTTGCGTTTGAAACTCGAAACTTGAACCTTGAAACTTGAAACTCCGAAAAGGAGCTCTCGCATGGCCGACGAACTCACCTGGGACGACGCCGAAGAAATCGGCATTCTGCTGGCCGAGACGTATCCCGGCCAGAACCCGCTCGAACTCCGCTTCACCGACCTGCACAAGAAGGTCACCGGCCTGCCCGCCTTCGCCGACGATCCCAAGGCTTCGAACGAGGGCAAACTCGAAGCCATCCAGATGGCCTGGTACGAGGAGTACCAGGACGCGCAGCAGAACCAGTAGCCGTCGCTCCCTGCTCGTTGCCCGGGAACCCTGAACGCACTTTTTGTAGAGACGTCCTTGCTGCGTCTCTCCTGCGCCAGAAAAGGAAAAGGCCCTTGCTTGCGCAAGGGCCTTGGTGCTTCCGGGGGCTAGAAGTTGTACTTCATGGAGAGCTGGATACGGCGCGCCGAATTGCCGGCCGGGCCGTCCACGTCAGGCCGGATCCGCATAAACGTCGGGTCCTGAATGTTGAACGTCCGTGCGGTGACGAAGTCATACATGGACGAGTTGGTCAGGTTCTGCGCCTCCAGCCGAAGCTGCAGGCTCTGGCCTTCGACGATGCGAAACGATTTGGCAAACGTGGCGTTCACATTGGCGTAAATCGGAAGACGCCAGTAGTTGCGGCCGAGGTTGCTGAATTCGCCCGCCGCCGGAATGGAGAGGACCGAACCGTCGGAGAGGGTGCGGGTGCCCGCGGCGGAATTGTAGGGCAGGGAGAACATGTAGAAAGGATTGTTGGTGGCGGGGTCGCGCATCACAGCGCCGACGTACGGGTCGCACTTGCCGGCGCACGATGCCGGTGTGCCAACGTTATTGCTGAAGGTGTTGGCTCCGCTGTAGATGGTCACCGGCCGTCCCGTCTGATAGGTCCAGAAGCTGGCAACTTCCCAGCCGCCAATCACGCGGTCCAGAAAGCCGCTGGCGCTGCTGCCGAAGCGCTTGCCGTGGCCGAAGGGCAGCTCGTAGACAAAGTGCCCTTGCAGGACGTGAGTGCGGTCCAGGTCAGAGGGCGCCCAGTTCAGGCTGCGGTTGCGGATGTCCCATGGCGTGGAGGCGGCCGACTGGCCCGAGCCGGTGGCGGCCGTCGTGAACGTGGGGTCGAATGACCGCGTGTCCTCCGACTTCGACCACGTCCAGGAGACGGCGTAGAGCAGGCCGTTCTTCGGCCGCTGCTGCAATTGCAGCGTGAACCCGTGATAGGTGGAAGAGTCGTTCGTGTCGAGCACAATCAGGCCGCCCAACACCTGCGGGTAGGGCTTGAAAAAGAAGGGGCTGAGCCCGGCTGCCTGCACCAGCGTCTGCCCGCTCGACAGGATGCGGTTCGCCAGAATGTTGGCCAGCCCGGCAACGTCGTTGGTCGCCAGCGCGGTGGAAGACATGCGAGTGATATACGCGCGCGAGGTCTCGCCGGCGTTGCGGTCGGGCGCGGTGATCTGGTCCATGAGCGCGCTGGTTCCTCCCGCCTGGATGGCCTTGAAGGCGGCCAGGAAACCATTGTTGCGGTAGTCGAGCTGATTGGCGTTGTAGGCGCCGTACAGCCCCACGCCGTGGCGTCCGTTATACGTCGCGCTCAGCACCGTGTTCTTCCAGACTTCGCGCTCGATGCTGAGGCCGTACATGTTCACCTTGGGGGTGCGCATGTTCGGATCGGCAACGGTGATGCTGTTGGTGCTGACCGCCGGCAGCTGGCGCAGGGCCAGCGGCGTGGTCGGCGGAGCAGGAACGCGCCAGTCCTTGGCGCGCAGCCCGCCCTGCCCCAGCGTGGTGTCGCGCAACTGGTACGTCAGCCCAGGCAGGCCCTGGAAAACCGTGGAGGAAAACGAGAAGGTGTTGATGCGGTCGTAGGCCAGGCGGTAGTTGGCGCGTATTGAAGTCTTCCCGGACTTGAACGGGTCCCAGGCAAACCCAATCGAGGGTCCCAGGTTGTTCCAGTCGCTCTTGAAGTAGTTGCCTTCGACCCACTTGAGCGTGCTCGAAGGTGTTGTGCCGAAGGCGAATGGCTGGTCAGGCACCAGGTTCTTGAAGCTGACCAGATCGGGGGCCAGCCGCGCTTCCAGCCGCAGTCCGAGGTCCACCACGAAGTTGGGACGGAGCTTCCACGTATCTTGCGCGTAGAAATCGTATTCGGGCCAGCGATGGTCCATGAGGTTGAAGCTGCCGATGGGCTTGAAGGTGCTGTCGTTGGCGGCCACGTAGCCCTGCTGGATCTCGCCGATACGGCCCAGCAGGTCATTGATCGCGCTGCGCAGGCGGGAGCGATCGTTCGAATTCACTGCGTTGGCGCCGGTGGTTGGAATGGCGAAGGTGGTGTCGTTCACCGGATTGGCGCTGGTGCTGAACGTGATCTGCGGTTCGGCATTGAGGGAGCCGATGCCGCCACGATGGTCAATGTGCCGCGCGTAGCGCAGGTTCGTGCCGAAGCGCCAGGTGTGGGCGCCGCCGGCCAGAGTAAAGTTGTCCACCAACTGATAGGTGGTCAGATAGCGCGAGTTGCCAGCGGCGGTCAGCCGTGGATCGGTCACCAGGTTGGTCACAAACGGCGGAAACGTCTGGCTCGAGTTCTCCAGGGCCGGATTATTGAACTCGAAGCCAAAGCGGTTCATGCCGAGAACGAGTTCGTTGGTGATGCTGGCGTTGGGGGTTGTGCGCCAGTTCACGGCAATGTTGCGGGGGCGCCGCAGCGTGTTAACCGACGGCGGCGCGGAGGGAAAGCGCGGCTGCCCGGAGTTCGCCGTATCGGCGATGGTGTTCTGGTGTCCGCCGGCCCAGCGGAAGAAAACACTGTTCTTGGCATCGAAAACGTGGTCAATCTTAATGACCGAGTCCACCTGCTGCTCCAGTTGCGGCGTAGTGAAGGTGAACCCGGCGGTATTGAGGCCGTCGCCGACGGTGAAGTTGTTCGGCGAAGGCGCCAGCGCCAGGAACGCCTTCATCACCGGATCGAGCCCCAGGTGCGCCGGGTCGTTGGTCACGATGTTGTAGCTGCTGATGGGAACGATGGGATTGCCGTTGGTATCCACCGACGCGCCGGCCACGCCGGCGGGACGGTTCTGCTGCCCCAGCGCGTAGCGGAACAGACCCTGGTTCTTGATGGTGTCGGTATACACCGTGCGGGTGACGGTGCTGTTGTTCTTGGCGTGCAGCAACTGAACGTTAGCGAAGAAGAAGGTCTTGTTCTTCCAGATGGGACCTCCCAGCGAACCGCCGTAGATGTTCTGGATGAACTGCGGACGCTCGATCTGCGGGGTGGCCGACTTGTTGGCGTTGGTGTTGGCGGTGATCGCGGGCGTCTGATAGAACCAGAAGCCGTTTCCATGGAAGTGATTGGTGCCCGACTTGGTCACCATGGTGACCTGAGCACCCGGGCTGCGGCCGTATTCGGCCGTCGTCTGCCCGGTGATCACTTTGAACTCTGAAATGGAATCGGGGTTGATGCGCGCGGGCGACAACTCCGAGCCGCCGGCGCTGGTCTCATTGGTATCAATCCCGTCGAGCGTGTAGTTGAACGAGCGGTCGCGTTGGCCGTTGACGCTTGAGCACCCACCAGTGTTGCAGCGGAGTCCGTCGCCGATCTGGACACCGGGGACAACCCGCAGGATGTCGAGCGAGTTGCGCCCGCGAACCCCGACCACTGGCAGCTCGGTGAGCGTGGCGTTGTCCACCACGCCGCCGAAATTGCCCGAACTCTGCGTCTGCACCAGTTCGTAGCCGCCCTGCACTTCGACGGTCTCGGTGGAAGCGCCGACCTGGAGCATGACGTTCACGCTGGCCGGCGTGCCGATCTCCAGCACGTTGCCGGTCGAGACGAACTTGCGAAACCCTCGGGCCTCGACGCTCACCGAATACCTGCCGATTTGCAGGCTGTCCACCACGTAGGCGCCGCTGCCGCTCGAAGTGGTCCGGAAGGACTGGTTGGTGCCCTCGTTGATCACGGTGACGGCGGCGCCGGCCACGACCGCGCCGGTCGTGTCGGTGACGATGCCGGTGATGCGGCTGGTAGTGCCCTGCGGCCAGGCCAGGGCGGCAGCCAGCATCAGCAATAGTGTCGCGCACACTACTCGCTTCATAAACAGTCTCCTGAAGGTTTCAAAGACCGAACACTCAGATTTCGACGGGCGCACGAAAGCGACGGTGTGCGCCGGCCTGGTTTTTTCGTTTCGGAAGCGCAGCGGAAGCGATCTCCGCATGCGGGGCCACAGTAGCGCGCTATCCTAGGGCGCTGAATTCAGCCTGTCAAACAGAAACGCGTAGCGCCTTTCTTTCGCGCCGCCGAAGAAAAGGCCCTCGCGTGAGCGAGGGCCTTAATGCTTCAGACTGCGTTAGAAGTAGAACTTCAGGCCGAGTTGCAGTAGGCGCGGATCACGTGCCGAAGTCACCTTGCCGAACGTGCTGGTGGTTGTGAACGTGGTGCCGACGGCGTTGTAGTTCGTGTGGTTCCAGACGTTGAAAGCCTCAGCACGGAACTGGAACTTGATCGATTCATTGATGCGGATGTTCTTGAAGAGCGAGAGGTCGGTGCGCGAGAAGCCCGGCCCGCGAACCACGCCACGGCCGGCGTTGCCGGGACGGCCCGATGGGGCCGGCGCGAACGCCGCCTGGTTGAACCACGACGTGATCGTCTTGGCGCCATTGGGATCGCCAATCATGTCCGGCCGCGGCGCGGAGAAGCTGGCGCCCAGAATGCCCTGGTTGCCCGGATCCACGCCGCTGGTGGTGATGGTGAGCGGGAGCCCGGCGTTCATCGCCAGGATGCCGCTGACTTCCCAGCCGCCGATCAGGTGTCCGGCGAAGCCCTGTTGCGAGCGCATGAAGGGCAGTTCATACACCCAGTTGGCCGAGAACACGTGCGTGCGGTCAAGTTCGCTGTTGCCGTACTCGGCGCGCACGTCGTAGCTATTCTGTGGCGCGCTGGTGTCCTGCTGCGCGTCGGTCAGGCCGTGCGACCAGGTGTAGCTCACGTTGATGAGTGAGTCGCCCTTGAAGCGCTTCTGCAACTGCGCCTGGAGCGCGTTGTAGTTCGACCCGTAGATGGTCTGGATGGAGTTGATGGCGCCATATCCACGGAACGGACGGGCGAAGTTCAGGATCGGGTTGTTCGACGTGGTGTTGATGCTCCCTGCCGGAACCAGGCCCTGGGCCACGGCCGCGCCGAGCGGGACCTCGTTGATGTCGAGGCGGCCCACCAGGTGCGTGCCCTTGGTGTAGACGTAGCTCACGTCGCCAAACCATCCGCGTGTAATCTCACGCTGCACGCCCAGGCTGATCTGCTGGACGTACGGCTGATGCGACACACTGGGCATGGCGCGGATGCCGTTGGGCGTCGTCGCGCTGATGTTGAAGCCCGCCGCCGCCGGGTTGGTGAACAGAGTCGCCGGCGTGCTCGGGCTCTGCACAAACGGAGGATTGGTGAAGATGTCGTTCTCCGCCTGGCTGTACGAGTACACGTCGTAGTAGAGGCCGTATCCGCCGCGGACCGCCGTCTTGCCGTTGCTCCACGGGTCCCAGGAGAAGCCCAGCCGCGGGGCGAAGTTCTTCTTGTTGGAGTTGGAGACGGCATCGCCGAACGGGCTGGTGACGCCGTTCAGGATGATGCCGTTCAACGGATCGCCCGTGCCCAGCACCAGGTTGCCCTGCGGCGTCAGCTGCGGCGCGTTGGCCGCCTTGTAGGCCGAAGGCAGGAAGCTGGTCAGCCGGCCCAGGCCGTCAGTTGGCTGTCCGAAGTAGGAATAACGCAGGCCGTAGGTGAGGGTGAAATTGCGCCGCACCCGCCATTCGTCCTGAGCAAACGCTTCAACCTGCTGCGAAATGATGTCGGCACGCAAGTCAACCGACGCCTGTGAGAACGACGAAGCGCGGCCGAGCAGGAAGTTCGCCCACATGCGTTGCGCCGTCGAGTTGCCCAGGTTGGTGGGCTGACCGTTGGCGGTGTTGAAGCTGAAGCTGCCCACGTTGTTGCCGGCGCTGTTTTCGTCCTTGTTGTAGTGGTAGTAGGTCACGCCGTACTTCATGGTGTGGCTGCCGGAGACCTTCGTCATATTGACGTAGGCTGAGTGGTTGCGGTTGAAGTCGCGATATTCGCCGAAACCGGTCAGCGTGGAGATCCCGCTGATGGTCACGCTGGGCACGCGCTTGAGCGTGGACGCGAACGGCAGCGTGATGGCCGAGACCACGTCAGGTGAATTCGATTTCAGGTTCAGGCCCGTCGGATCGCTGACGATGGCGCCGTAGTTGTAGGCGTAGCCGGCTTCCAGCAACAGGGTCGGCGAGAACGTCGCCGTGCCGCGGCCGATGTAGCTGCGGCCCGGCGAGTTCGTGCTTGTGATCTGGTAATTCGGAATGAAGATGCCGGTGAACAGGCCGCCGGGTTCGACGGTTGGGATCGAGTCGTTCAGGTAGCGGAAGTACACCGAGAGCTTCGGACCGAACACATGATCAGCCCGCAGCAACTCCTGTCGCGAGAAGAACTGGCTCCGCAAGCCGACGAAGATGGTGCGGCTGGAATCGCTGGCCGCCGTCGGAATTTTCGACCAGATGTCCTTGATGTACGCGGCCGCCGCGGGATTGATGTTGGTGATGGTGGTGCCGGTCGCCGTGCAGGTGCCGCCCGGGTTCGCCGAGAAGGCGATGCACACCGGCGCGCTGAACACGCCCTGCAATTCGCCCGCGGTCGGCGCCAGGTAGCTCTGCGTGGGGCCGAAGGTGATGATGCGCCGCCACTCCTGGGACCAGAAGAAGAAGTCCTTGTTCTTTTCCTGGTTGTAGTGTCCCGGAATGTAAACGGGTCCGCCGAACGTGTAGCCGAAGTTGTTGTAGCGCAGCGGCGGACGCTTAATGTTGGTGGTCAGGTTGATGGGGTTGGGCTTGTTGAAATAATTGTTCGCGTTCAGCACGTCGTTGCGGAAGAACTCGTAGGCGCTTCCGTGGAACGAGCTCGTCCCGGAGCGCGTGACCACGTTGATCTGCGCGCCGCCGGCGCGTCCGGTTTCAGCCGTGTAGTCGCCGCGAGTCACCTTGAATTCGGCAATGGCATCCACGCTGGGATAGTTGAGCAGCGTGAGGTTGGAACCACGGTCCACGTTGTCGGCGCCATCCACCGTCCAGTTGTTCTGGCTCTTGCGGTTGCCGTTAATCGCGAACAGCAGCTGGTTCGACGTGCCCGATGCATAGTTCGTGGTGCCGATGTAAATCTGGTCCTGCCCGCCGTAGCTCACGCCCGGCAGCAGCCCCACCAGCTGCTCGTAGTTGCGATTATTGATGGAGAGCTCGCGAACCTGCGTGCCGCTGATCAAGCCGGCCGGGCTGGCGTTCTGCAGTTCCACCTGGAGGGGATTGGCCTCGACGGTCACCACTTCGCCGGTGGCGCCGACCGAGAGCGTGGCGTTGACGGTCACTTTGTCGCCCACGTTCAGCTCCAGGTTCGACTGCTGGAACTTCTTGAAGCCTTTGGCTTCGACCGTCACCGTGTAGTGACCCAGCGGAAGCAAGGGAGCGGAAAACTCGCCGTTGCTACCGCTCGCGAGCGTTCGCACGACAATGTTCTTTTCTTGGTTGCTGATGGTGACACTGGCGTTCGGAACCACCGCGCCCGTGGCATCGGTCACCGTGCCCACGATCGTCGCGGTCACGCCCTGTGACCAGGCAACACTGGAGAGCAGCAGAAGGCAGCAGCACAGAGCTGCAAAAACTCTCAAACACATAGAATCCCCCACATGGAAATGCATTTTGTCGAGTGAAATTCCGCAACTCCGCATGCGGAGAACTGCCGGCACGGAAATGCGGCGCAGCAAAGACCAGTCACAGATTCCAGAGATGAAGAACGCGGGCGCTATCGTAGGTTCATGTGAAACGCGTGTCAACAAAGAAGTGAATGATTTCCAAGGACTTAGTTGGCCACCTATCTTCCAAAAAACGGAGGTGTTCGGAGTGCGAGCCGGCCATTTTTCTTGGAACTTGGGACGAAATAAGCGCTTTCCGCCGAATACGCAAATCAGGAGAGATGATCGGCGCGCAAGGGTGGCGCACGTAGGTGGGGGTGATTATCGGCAGTTCAAGCTTCGCCCGCTGCCGTAGCGCAGCCGCGCGCCCGCGTTTTCTGCAAGGCTCTCGCGGTGCGTTCGGCACAGAACGTGCCCGGCTTCATGGGCCAGCACACGCTCCAGGATCACGGCGCGGTCGCCGAAGGGTTGCAAGGCTTCGTCCACGCGGCCATCGGTGGAGAGCAGCGCCAGGTTCAGATAGGTGGTGCGGACAGGCAGCGCAGTAAAGGCAGGCACATGGCGCTCGACGCCAAACTGCCGCAATGTTTGCCGCCAGCCGGCTTCGTCCACCACGACGTAGCGCCACCAGTTTCCGCCGAACCCGCCATCGAGCCGGAGTTGGCGCAGCGCGCGCCGCACCCGCTCCCGGTTCAGTTCGCAGTCTGCCGGAGCCACGCCGCCGGCGCAGACGACCAACGCCCCGGCCGTGCTTTCGGCTCGCGCAGGGCCGCCGGTTGCGGCGGCGTAATCCCCGGCCCCTGCCGGCGGGGCGGGTTGTGCGCCGGCGGTGATCGCCATCGAAGCGATGAGCAGCAGACAAATTCGGCGGTGAACGAGCATTTCGCGCCCGAAAAAATTTTTCGGGCCACGCGAATCTGCCGCCCGGCGGCGGGTACCTCAATGCTCTGCCGCTATCCTCTGCGTAGAATCTGCCTATCCAGCTAAGTGCATGACGCGCCGCAATCTTCAAAGCGGAATACCTCGCTCACGGCGGCGCTCGAAATGCAGCCGGTAGTAAACTGCCGTAGCTTCCGCGTGGATCGCGGCGAGTCCGCGCGAGTGAAACCGGGGCACTGCCTGGCGCGTTGAAACGTCCAAAGCAGAGCAGCGGTCGTTCATACTTGCCATGCAGCCAATCGAGGGACAGAACGCCAAGGTGCCCAACGTTGTCCGCTTCGGGATCTACGAGGTTGACCTGCGCGCGCGTGAACTGCGCAAAGGCGGTGTGCGGCTCCGGGTGCAGGACCAGCCGTTCAAGGTGCTGGCGGCGCTGCTGGAGCAGCCCGGCGAGGTCATCACGCGCGAAGAACTGCGCCGGCGCTTGTGGCCGGAAGACAGCTTTGGCGACTTCGACCACGCCCTGAACGTGGCGGTGAAGAAACTGCGCGACGCCCTCAGCGACTCGGCCGAGAACCCGCGCTTCATCGAGACGCTGGCACGGCGCGGCTACCGCTTCATCGCCCCGGTCAGAATGAACGGCAACGGCAACGGGACGCCTTCCGTCGCCGCGCCCGCCCTGTCGCCGGCAGTGCCGCCGGCCACCGCCGTTCCGCTGGACCGATCCGCCGCCGCTTCTGCGCGTCGCCGTCGCTTCGTGCTGCCGCTGGTGGTGGTGGCGGCGTTGACCATCATGGGAATCGCAAATACGGTCATGAATCTGAACCGCCGGGCGCGCATCGCGCCCAGTGTGCGCAACATGACCGTTACGCGGGTGGCGCCGCTTACCAGCGCCATGGGATGGGAGATCGGGCCGCGCTTCTCACCCGACGGCAAGCAGATCGCTTTTGCCTGGTCCGGCGATCGGGGCGAAGCGATGGCGGTTTACGTCAAGCTCCTCGACGCCGGGACGCCGGTGCGCATCACGCCGGTTGCCGAAGACGTCCGCTACGGGCTTCCGGTCTGGTCGCCCGACGGAAAATTCCTCGCCTGCCTGCGCATGCAGCGCCCGCCAAGGCCGCCCGACGCCAGGCCGGCGAGCGACGACGACCGCCGCACGCTGCTCAAGCCGCCGCCCGACCTTGCGGTCTACACGCTGCCGGCGCTGGGCGGGCCGGAGACGCGCATCACGCCGGTGCGCGACCTGGCGTCGCTGGCCTGGTCGCCCGACGGCAGGTGGCTGCTCATCAGCGACAGCCCGGGCGACACCGATCCGCACGCTCTTTACTTGGTGTCGCTGCAAACGCACGAGAAGAAGCAGCTCACGTTTCCGCCGCGCGGCTTCACCGGCGACCAGAACGGACGCTTCACGCCCGACGGCCGGTTCGTCGCCTTCAGCCGCACGCTGCACAGCGGCGCCGACGACCTGTTCATCGTCTCGGTCAACGGCGGTGAACCGCGCCGCATCACCTTCGACTCGCTGCCCATCACCGGCCTGGCATTTACGAGAGACGGCAGCGAAATCGTCTATGGCGCGCGCTGGTCTGGCGCCTCAGCCGCCGTGTTGTGGCGCGTGAAGGTGGTACGCGGCCACACGCCGGAACGGATCCCGTTCGGCGACAACGTGAGCGAACCCGATATCGCCCCCGTCGGCGAACGGCTCGCTTACGTGCAGCACGTGGACAGCTCCAACATCTGGTCGTATGCGCTGCCGGGGCCGGCGGGCGCCGCCACACCTAAGCCGGGCATCCTGGTGGGATCAACACGCCTTCAGGTGGGCGCGCAGTTTTCGCCTGACGGCAAGCGCCTGGTGTTTGCTTCCGACCGCAGCGGCAACTGGGAAATCTGGGCGGCGAACGCCGAGGGTTCGTCGCCGCACCAGCTCACCAGCTTTGGCGGGCCGCAGACCGGCACGCCGCGCTGGTCGCCCGACGGCAAGCAGATCGCCTTCGACTCACGCCCCGGCGGACACTCCGAGATCTACCTCATCAACGCCGATGGCGGTCCGGTGCGGCGGCTGACCCAGACCAAGTTCGACAGCGTGATTCCCAGCTTCTCGCGCGACGGGCGCTACGTGTACTTCAGCTCAAACCGTGGCGGGACGTGGGAGATCTGGCGGCAGCCGCTCGACGGCAACGATCTTGACGCCCAACAGATCACGCACCACGGCGGCTTCGGCGCCTTCGAGTCGCCCGACGGCAACACCTTGTATTACTCCAAGTGGGAGGCGGCCGGGCTCTACGCGCGATCGCTCAATCCGGGCCATCGCTCACTCCAGGTCGCGGGCCCGCGTGCCTCTTCGACGCTCGAGCGCGCCGCCGAGTTGCGCCATGAATCTGTCACGATTGAGCGCACGGCTGAGATACAGCACGAACGCGATGGCCGCGACGAACGCGGCGTGCGGCAACGGCGCGGCGGAGAGCAAGGCCAGGCGCCGATCAAGCCGATCGCGCCCGCCGTCCCAAGGCCGCCCCTTCAGCCGAACGCCTCGTCGCATCCGCAAGTCACGCAATCCGCCACGCCAACGCCCGGCGCAAACGCGCCGCCCGTAGCGCCATCCGCCTCGGACGACGAAGTGCTGGTCATCCCCGATCTGCTGCCTCGGCTCTGGGGATATTGGGCCGTCACCGAACACGGCATCTACTACGTCCGGCCGGCGAAGCGGAAATCGAAAGAACCCGGGCACGAGAAGGAAGACGAACTCTATCCCGCGCTCGCGCTCTACAGCTTTGCCACACACAAGGTGAAGGACGTGCTCGCCTTCGAAAAAGGACCCAGGGCAGGTCCGGGGCTGGCGATCGCGCCCGACGGGCGCAGCGTCGCCTACATGCAGATGGACCGCAGCGGCGCCGACATCATGGTGGCCGACAACTTCCGGTAGAGCAGTCTCGAGTTTCCCGTTTCAAGTTTTGAGTGATCGCGATCGCGAACTCGCAACTCGAAGCTCGAAACGCCCGCTCCCTCCTTGCGTCTTCATTCGGTTCGTGCGACTCTGCCTGAACTTTGGCCACCACTCAATCTTCTCCCGAGCCCAGGCGCGGGTTCGGATTGCTGCACGCCACCGCGCTGAACATGTCGAACGTGGTGGGCGTCGGGCCCTTCATCACCATTCCTCTCATGCTGGCCAGCATGGGCGGCCCGCAGGTACTGCTCGGATGGATCCTGGGCGCCTTACTGGCCGCCTGCGACGGGCAGGTGTGGAGCGAGCTTGGCGCCGCCTGGCCGGGATCGGGCGGCAGCTATCGCTACCTGCGCGAGGCCTACGGCCCCCAGGGCGCGGGACGCCTGATGGCCTTCCTCTTCATATGGGCGTTCGTGCTGAGCGGTCCCATGGAGATCGCCAGCGGCATGATCGGCTTCTCCAAGTACGCGACCTACCTGGTGCCGACCATGACCGGGATGGAGCAGAAGTTGCTCGCCGCCTCCGTCGGCGTGGTCGCGCTCGGGCTGCTCTACCGCAAGATCACCGGCGTGGCCCATATCACGATTACGCTTTGGGCCGGCACGGTGGCCACCATGCTGGCCATCATCATCGCCGGCGTGCCGCATTTCGATCCCAAGCTCGCCTTCAGCTTTCCGCCGGGCGCGTTCACCTTCTCGCGCGGGTTCTTTCTAGGTCTGGGCAGCGCCATGCTCATCGCCATGTACGACTACGTCGGCTACTACGACGTGTGCTACATCGCCGACGAAGTGCGCGACCCGGTGCGCACCATCCCGCGCTCCATTCTTTATTGCGTGATCGCCACCGCCACCGGCTACCTGATCATCGAGACGGTCATCATCGGGGTAGTGCCGTGGCGCCAGGCGATGCAGTCGCAGTTCGTCGTCTCCGACTTCATGCAGCGCCTGCACGGCCACGCCGCCGCCGTCGCCATCACGGCTGCGATCCTGTGGACGGCGTTCGCCGCCGTCTTCGCGGTGCTGCTCGGCTACTCGCATATTCCCTACGCCGCCGCGCGCGACGGATACTTCTTCAAGCCGTTTGCCCGGCTCCACCCCACCAAGCATTTTCCCCACGTCTCGCTGCTGGTGCTCTCCGGCGTCACGATTTCAGCGGCATTCCTTGAGCTTGACGTGGTCATCAGCGCGCTCATCACCACGCGAGTGCTGGTGCAGTTCCTGGCGCAGATCGTGGCGCTGCCGCTCATGCGCCGCCGCCTGCCGCCCGAGCAGCGTCCCTACAAGATGTGGCTGTATCCGGCGCCGGCCGTGGTCGCGTTCCTGGGCTGGAGCTACATCTTCCTTACATCAGGATGGAAGTACATCGCGGCAGGCCTGGTCACGCTGCTGGCCGGCGTGGTGGTGTTCTTCTGGCACGCCAGGCGCAATGCGACGTGGCCGTTCGAAAGGGCCTAGGACTTTCACCGCAGGGATCGCGGAGGCACAGAGGAAGATTGGGCGCAAGAGCTCTGTGCTGACGTCGCTGGGCATGAACTGCGTGGCGCGGACGCCCTCGTCCGCGCGCAGTCAGGGTGGCGCGGGTAAGCGTGAAGGGAATGAGGAAGCCTCGGAGGGGCGGCGCTACGCGAAGCTACTCAACATTCCAACCTTCGATCTTCACGACCGGCTTTTTTCCCGTGAGCGCGTTTGCTCCGAAGGTAGCGATGGCCTCGCGCTTCTCGCCCGGGAGCAGCGAAAAATAATTGTCGCTCCACAGCACCGGCAAGACATCGTCGCCCGTCGCCGGATCGACCGCGCGTACCCGAACCATGAACGCCAAATGCGGCGACGGATTCCGCACCGTCACCCGCGCCGTGCCACCCTCCACCCGGCCGTTCACTTCCAGCTTCACCTTCGGCAGCGACTGCAATGCGGTCAGGTCCGCGTACTGCGACTGCGGCGTGTGGTAGTACGTGGACTTCTCCCACTGCAAAACGTCCGGCTGCTTCGATAGCCAATAAAAGTTGTTGCTAACCTCGCGGCCGCTCGCCTCCACCAGCCTCAAATCGACGAAGTAAACCGGCGTGATGTCGGGCAACGGCGGAATGACCAAGGCGCGCTCTGTCGCGTCGGCAGTCACGTTCACCGCCACCTCGCGCTCGAACTTCGTCTTCATGTCGAAATTTAAGACGCGCGCCCGCAGCTTCAAACCGCGCTGCGCGACATTGGTCATGTTGCTTACCGTGACGCTGCCGTCGTCGTAGCCGTAGATGGCGTGCACCCGCTCGTTCGCCTTCTTCGTTCCGAAGTACCCGCCTGCCGGCTGAAGGAAGTAGTCGTACAGGTGCCAGATGGTCGAAGGCCAGGCGTTGTTCAGCATCCATGCGATCACGCCGGTGGAGCGATAGCGGTTGCGTGTGTAGGCCTCGAACATCGCCCGCTCGCCGTCGTAGGCCGCCGCTTGCGACTTGCGCTCGTAGTCGCGCAGCGACTTCGGTTCGCCATAGCGGGCGGCCAGGGACCGGTTGTAGAGATCGAGGTTCTTGAACGTGCCTCCGCCGGCGTGGAAGTTCCACACCTCGTCCACCGGCCACAGATGGTCGGCGGGCAGAAACTTGCGCAGGCTCTCAACAGGCGGAATCGCCGGACCGGGGCCGATTTCGGTCGCGAAGCCGTAGGCTCCTCCGTACTTCGCCGTATCCAGCAGCCAGTAATTCGGCGGGACAAAGTCATAGGGCCCTGCCATCTTCACGCCGCTCGGGCCGGTGACGCTGGTGGGCTTCGCCGTGGCGGATGACAAGACCGGATTCGGCCACTGCACCTTGTCGAAGACGGCGAGATAGCGTTTTTCGACATCCGGGGGCGGCGGATTGTCGCTGCCGTAGAGCCACGCCAGCACGCTGGGATGATTCCGCAACCGCTTTGTCTGGTCTTCCAGCGACGCGGCCGCGATCTCGTAGTCCTCCGGTTTCCAGTTCTTCCAGTGCTCCCAGTGATCGCAGCAGCACCACCCGGGCATCACCATGATGCCCATGCGGTCGGCCGTCTCGAAGAACTCGTCAGACTCGAGCTTGCCCTCCAGCCGGATCGTGTTCAGCCCCATGTCGCGCACGTAGTTGAACTCGGCCTGGAGGCGCTCGGGAGACGAGCGCAGCATCATGTCCGGCGTCCACCCACCGCCGCGGACGAGGAAGGGCTTGCCGTTGATCTTGAACAGCCGATGCCCGTCGGCTGTGAGTTCGGAGGTGACGGAGCGGATGGCGAACGGAACCACCTGCGCGTCGGAAACCGCCGAAGGACCTGCCCCAAACTCAAAGGTGGCCTTGTTCAGGCTCTGTGGTCCCATGCCGTATGGCCACCAAAGTTGCGCGTCTCCCAGATGCAACAGCAGGTCCGTGTGCACCACGCGAGTTTCCCGCGGCGCCAGCTCGATGGGAGCAGCTTTTCGCGCTTGACGCGTCTGGCGTCGCTCCACGGTTTCCACCAGAATGCCTCGCACGCGATGGTTGGAAGCGTTTGTAAGTTCGACAGACGCGCTCAAATCCACAGTCCTGAGATCGGCCGATATTCGGCTGCTCACAAATCCGTTGCGCACACGCACCGGCCCCGTCTTCTCCACCCACACCGGCCGCCACAGCCCCATGTCTTTGTCCGGCGGCATCGGATTCCAGTCCACGAAGGTGATGCCCAGGTCGTCGTCCTCTTGTGCGAAGACTTCAACCGCAAGAACATTGCCGCCACTCACCAGATCGCTCGTAATGTTGAACTCAAATTCACGCCAGGTGCCGGCCACATCTTTCGCGTCGGCGATCTTTTTTCCGTTCAGCCACACGTTGCCGCGAAACCCGATACCTGCAAAATGAAGCCAGAACTGCGTCGCTTGTGGGGACGCGGGCGACCCCGCCCGCGTTTTTGGCCGCCCAAACTCCGTCCGATACCACCACGAGCACGCATAGGGTGAGTCCACCGGCATCGGCAAATTTGCGAACATCTTGCCGATGGGATACGTCGTCCCCGGAACCTGCCGCAGGTTCATCCCGAAGTATGGGTCTTTGTTCTTCGCGTCGAAAACCGAATCGAACACGCCCGCCTTTATTTGCGCCGCAAGCACCGTGGTCGGCACCGTCGCCGGAATCCAGCCCTGCGGCTTGAACGCGATGGTCGAGATGGTCTCGCCCTTTTCGCCAACCCTGCACGAAGACTGAATCTGCCAGCCCTCGCGCAGGTAGGTGCGCTCACCGGCATGCGCCGCCACACTGAACAGCACGAATGCCGAAACGACCGCGCAGCTCACCCTGCCATTCATCCCTGTGTTCCTCTGTACCCTCTGTGGCGAAGATTTTCGCCGCACGATTATGCCAGCTTCCTTTGCGGCCTTCGTGTTGTCCCGGGTCCTTTGTGTGAACGCTTTTCATCTTGTTACCCTCCCCCGGATGCTCCAGCTCTCCGAAGACGACGTCATCCGCGCGCTCACCCCCGCCCGTGCCCTCGTCGCCCTGCGCGCAGCCTTCGCGCGCGGTCCGGCGTCGTTTGAAATGCCAACGCGCACGCAGGCGCCTCTCGCCGGCGGGGGAGTCCTCCTTATCATGCCCTGCTTCGATCCGGCCGTTCCCGCCGCCGGTGTGAAGCTGGTCAGCGTATCGGACGCAGTTCGCGCGACCTATCTCTGGCTCGATCCGAAGACCGGCGAAGTTCTGGCCACCATCGCCGCCAACTATCTCACCGACGTCCGCACCGCCGCCGCCTCCGCGCTCGCCACCGACCTGCTCGCGCGTCCTGACGCCGAGACGCTCGGCATCTTCGGCACCGGACGGCAAGCACGCGCCCATCTCGACGCGCTGCCGCTGGTGCGCAGGTTTCACCGTGTGCTTGTATCCGGGGGCTCGCCGGAAAAGTCCGAAGCATTCGTACGCACGTGGGGCCGGACGTCCCGTCCGGCCACACCGAGCGCAGTTCGGCAAGGCTTCGAACTCGTCGCGGCCACGCCCGAGCAACTCGCCCGCGAGTCCGACGTCATCTGCGCCTGCACTACCTGCGCCACGCCGCTTTTTCCCGGCGAGTGGCTGCGCCCCGGCACCCACCTCAACCTGATTGGCGCTTTCCAGCCGCACACGCGCGAGGTGGATACCGCCACTGTCGCCCGCGCCCGCGTCATAGTGGACACATACGCCGGCGCGCTCGCCGAAGCCGGCGACCTGCTCATCCCCATCGCCGAGGGCGCCATCACGCGCGATCACGTCGCCGGCGACCTCCACGAGGTCGTCAGCGGCAAGCAACGCGCGCGCCGCTCGCCGGACGAAATCACGCTGTTCAAGAGTGTCGGGTGTGCGCTGGAGGACCTGGCGGCTGCGCGGGTTGTGATAAGTGGATAGTCGACCGTGAACAGTGCACAGGGCGCCGTGGACAACCAAGTGGCTGTTCACCGTTCACTGTCCACTTGTTGTAGATTCTAAAAATGCCGCGCACCACGGCAGACACTCTCGTCATCGGCGCCGGCGTCTTCGGCGCCTGGACGGCGCTGGCGCTGCGCCGCGCCGGACACTCCGTCCTGCTCGTCGACGCCTACGGTCCGGGCAACAGCCGCGCGTCGTCGGGCGGCGAGACGCGCATCATTCGCACGGCCTACGGCGCCGATGAGCTCTACACCCGCTGGGCCATCGCCTCGCTCGCGCGCTGGAAGCAACTGGCTGAGGAAACTCGCAGCACGATCTTCCTCCGGACCGGCGTGCTCTGGCTCGCCGACGACGCCGACGCGTACAGCCGCACATCATTCGACGTGGTGAAGCGAAACGGCGTCGCCGTTGAAGAGATGAAGCGTGCCGAACTCGCGCGTCGCTATCCGCAGTTCGCGCTCGACGATGTGACCTGGGGTTTCCTGGAAGGCGAGAGCGGCGTTCTGATGGCGCGTCGCGGCGTCCGGGCGCTCGTAGAGCGCGCCGCAGCGCTCGGCGTCGAGTTCCGCCAGGCCGCGGTCGAGCCGCCCGGCGCTGTGGGAAGACTCGACGCCGTTCGCACCCGCGATGGCCACCAGCTCAGCGCGGGCACTTACCTCTTCGCCTGCGGGCCGTGGCTGCCGCGCCTATTTCCCGAGCTGCTCGGCGCGCGCATCTTTCCCACGCGCCAGGAAGTCTTTTTCTTCGGCGCGCCCGCCGGCGACACTCGCTTCCGCCCTCCCGCCATGCCGACCTGGCTGCGGCATGCCGAAGACGTGTACGGCATGCCCGACGTCGAGAACCGCGGTGTGAAGATATCCCTCGACCGCCACGGCGAAGCTTTCGATCCCGACACCGGTTCGCGCGTGGTCTCACAAAACTCCGCCGATGCCATGCGCGCCGTGGTGGCCCGCCGACTTCCCGCGCTGGCGAATGCGCCCATCGTCGAAACCCGCGTCTGCCAGTACGAGAACACCTCCAGCGGCGACTTCCTCATCGATCGCCATCCCGAGTGGACGAACGTGTGGCTGGTCGGCGGCGGCTCCGGACACGGCTTCAAACACGGTCCCATGGTCGGCGAGTACGTGGCGTCCACGGTTGCCGGCAGCGGCGCGCCGGAACCCCGCTTCGCCCTCGCCGCCAAGAAAACGGTGCGCGCGCGGGCGGTGTACTGACAATCGCGCAAGCTGGCCGACGCACCGCGCTGAATCCGCTACAATCAGAGTTTCGCCCTTTGCACACGCTCCAATCCGTGCCAGAGGCGAAGCTGTAGCCAAAAGCCAAGAGCTAAAAGCGAATCATGGCAAAAGAGGGCATCACTCCCCGCGCGCAGGATTACGCGCAGTGGTATCTCGATATCGTTCGCGGTGCCGACCTGGCCGACTACGCCGAGGTCGTCCGCGGCTGCATCGTCTTCAAGCCGACTGGCTACGCGCTATGGGAAGCCATCCAGCGCGGACTCGACGACCGCATCAAGGCGACCGGGCACGTAAACGCTTACTTCCCGCTGCTCATTCCAAAGTCTTTCCTGATGAAGGAAGCCGAGCACGTGGAAGGCTTCGCGCCCCAGGTCGCCGAGGTGACGCGCGCCGGCGGCGAAGAGCTGGCCGAGCCGTACGTAATCCGGCCGACGTCGGAGACCATCATCGGCTACTTCTACGCCAAGTGGGTGCGCTCCTGGCGCGACCTGCCGCTGCTCATCAACCAGTGGGCCAACGTCATGCGCTGGGAGCTGCGCACGCGCCCGTTCCTTCGGACTACCGAGTTCCTCTGGCAGGAAGGCCACACCGTCCACGTTGACGAAACCGATGCCGAGCGCGAGACCCTGCTGATTCTCCGCGAGGTCTATGCCGACTTCGTGGAAAAGGAAATGGCAGTCCCGGTCATCCAGGGGCTGAAAACCGAGAAAGAAAAGTTTCCCGGCGCGCTGCGGACCTACTGCATGGAGGCCATGATGCAGGATGGCCGCGCGCTGCAGGCGGGGACCTCGCACAACCTCGGGCAGAACTTCGCCAAGGTGTTCGACATCAAGTACGCCGACAAGAACAACCAGGTGCAGCACGCCTGGACCACCAGTTGGGGCGTGACCACGCGCCTGATCGGCGCGCTCATCATGGCGCACTCCGATGATGACGGCCTAGTGCTGCCGCCGCGCCTGGCGCCCATCCAGGCTGTCGTGGTGCCCATCTATAAGACCGACGCCGAGCGCGCCACCGTGCTCGACGCGGTGCAGAAGATCACCGCTGACTGGAAGGGACGCATCCGCTTCCACGTGGACACGCGCGACCACCTCACGCCCGGCTTCAAGTTCAACGAGTGGGAGCTGAAAGGCATCCCGCTGCGCGTCGAAGTCGGCCCCAAAGACGTGGAGAAGGGAAGCGTCGCGATCGCCCAGCGCATCCAGCTGAACAACTCGCAGCCGGTTGCGCAGGCCGCAGGCGGAAAGCCGGCGAAAGCGCCGAAGTCGTTCGTGCCGCAGGCGGGGCTCACCGAGCACGTCATGGGGCTGCTCGCGCAGATGCAGAGCGGCTTGTTCCAGCGCGCGCTCAAGTTCCGCGAAGAGCACACCTTCGAGGCGTCGGATTACGAAGAACTGAAGGAGCGCGTGGAAAAAGGCTTCGTCTGGGCCTGGTGGGCCGGCTCGCGCGAGGACGAGGAAAGAATCCAGGAAGAGACGAAGGCGACGATACGCTGCCTCCCGCTCGAGCAGCCCGCCGGAACAGGAAAGTGCGTGTACACGGGGAAGGAAGCCGTGAAGCGGGCGGTGTTCGCGAAGGCATATTAGCGGCAGGCTATGAGATGGACTCGAGATTTGAGGATTGGCGTGAGGCAACGCAGGAACCTTCGTCGAAGGAGAGCGCTGAACAAACTGCTGAAAGGCGCTGAACGCATTCGAACTGCGGTTCGTGAGGTCCTGTTAGAGCGGCGCTAATGAGCGATATTCGTCGCGGTCTCATCATCGTCAACACCGGCCCGGGCAAAGGCAAAACTACCGCCGCCATGGGCACGGCGCTGCGCGCCGTCGGCAACGGCATGCGCGTGCTCATGCTGCAATTTCTGAAAGGTTCGTGGCACTACGGCGAACTCGACGCGGTGAAGGCCTTCGGCGACAGGTTCGTCATGAAGCAGATGGGCCGCGGTTTCGTGAAGGTGGGCGGCGCCGAAACCGATCCCGAGGACATCAAGCTGGTGGAAGACGCCTGGCGCGAAGCCGAACAGGCCATCCTGTCGGGCCAGTGGGACCTGGTGGTGCTCGATGAAATCAACTACGCCATCAGCTACGGCATGCTCGATCCGGCCAAGGTTGTCGAAGCGCTCAAGCGCAAGCCCGAGATGGTGCACGTCATCTTGACCGGGCGCAACGCGCATCCGACAATCATCGAAGTAGCTGACACAGTTACCGAAATGCGCCAGGTCAAGCACGCCTACGAAAAGGGCGTGCAGGCGCAGCGGGGAATCGAGTACTGATTGCGCACGGTTGAGTGGGTCCGGCTTGCGGGCAGCATCCTGAGCGCCACCGTCATGCCCATTTTCATCTACGATCGCGTGCGGGGCCGTTGCCGCGAGCGCTTGGCCAACGACCAACGACCGAGGGCCAACGACCGAACGTGAGCTGGTTCAAACGCGAACCCGGCGAGCTGGAACCCGGCGGCGAAAAGCGCGTCCGCACCGAAGGCCTGTGGGTCAAGTGCGACGACTGCCGCCAGATCATCTGGAAGAAAGAACTGGATGAGAACCTGAACGTCTGCCCGCGCTGCCAGCGCCACTTCCGTATTGGCGCGCGCCGCCGCCTGGAATTGCTGCTTGACGACGGCCAGTACACGGTGGACGACCAGAATCTGGCCTCCACCGACCCGCTCAAGTTCGCCGACAAGCGCGCCTACGCCGACCGCCTCCGCCAGGCGCAGTCCGAAACCGGGCTGAAAGACGCCATCGTCAACGCGCGCGGCAAGCTGAACGGCCGCGACGTAGTGGTCAGCGCCATGGAGTACTCGTTCATCGGCGGCAGCATGGGCGCGGTGGTGGGCGAAGCGATCACACGCGCCGTCGAGCGCGCCCGCGAGCTGAAACATCCGCTTGTCGTTGTCTCCGCCTCCGGCGGCGCGCGCATGATGGAGGGCGTGGTCAGCCTGATGCAGATGGCGAAAATCTCCGCCGCGCTCGCCCGCCTCGACCAGGCCAGGGTGCCGTACATTTCCGTCCTCACCGACCCCACCACCGGCGGCGTGAGCGCCTCCTATGCTCTCCTCGGTGACCTGAACATCGCCGAGCCGGGCGCGCTGATCGGTTTCGCCGGACCGCGCGTCATCGAAGACACCATCCGCCAGAAGCTTCCCGAAGGCTTCCAGCGCAGCGAGTTCCTGCTGGAACACGGCATCCTCGACGCCGTCGTCCACCGCAAGGACATGAAGGCCTACCTGGCGCGCGCCTTCGAGTTTATGACCACGAACGGAAGCTGAGATCCACTCCCGAAACACAGGGGCACCGAGATTGATAGCGCAACGTTTCCTGCGCTGGTTGGCTCCTCGGTGTCTTTGTGGTGGATGTGCGCGTAGTACCATTACTACCCATGGCGCAGCAGTCCAACTCCCCGGCGCCGGTTTCCTCGCACGACCGTATTCTGGCCGCGGCCAAGCGGCTGTTTGCCACCCGCGGATACGAGAGCACCAGCACCGTGGCCATCGCCCGGCTGGCCGGCACCAGCGAGTCGCAGCTCACCAAGCACTTCGGCAGCAAGGAAGGTCTGCTGGAGGCCATCTTCGAGCGCGGCTGGCAGGCGATGAGCGGCCGACTGCATGCCCTGCAAGGCGTCCCCGAGCCGGTGGCGCGCCTGCGCTCCACCATGGAGCTGATCGTCCAGGCGCTCGACAACGATCCCGAGATGAGAGAGCTGATGCTGCTGGAGGGACGCCGCGTCCGGCGCGAAGGCAACGCCGTCCTGATGACCGCCGGCTACCTGCAACTGGTGAGCTTCATCGATCAGACCGTCGCCGAGTTGAAGGCCGCGGGCCAGCTGCGCGCCGAACTCCATCCGCAGGCCATCCGCTCGGCGCTCATTGGAATGTTTGAAGGGCTGATGCGCGACCATCTGCTCGCCGAGCGCGCCGGCTATCCCGCCAGCTTCACGCGGCGCGAGTTCACCGCCATCTTCGACGCGGCCATCTCGGCCTTCGTGGTGGCCCAACGCGGCGAGTCCTCAACCTGACTCTTCCACCGCGCGCGCCGCAATGTTCACCTTCGCCGGCGTGGTGGTGATTACCACCACGCCCGCCAGCACGAGGAACGTGCCCAAGATCGTCCTCAGGTCAAGCGCCTCGCCGCCGAAGAAATACCCGACCACCACCGCGAGCATCCAGCCGTAAAGGACCAGGCCGGCGATGAGGAAGCGGATGGCCGCCAGCAGGAACGGCGGCACCTCCTCCACGCCGACGCGAATCGCCAGTAACGTCGGGCCCCCAGACGAAGTAAATCATCGCGAAGGCGAACAGCGTCTTCCACAGCGGCGGACGAGGATGGGCTTCCATGTCTTGTGGGCGCCGGTAGCGCTGGAGTCGCGAACGAAACTTTTATCGGGGTCATGGCAAAAACAAAGGCCACCCGGTTGCGGGCGGCCTTCCTGCAGGTCGTGAAGTGCTGCTAAAGCTTTCTGAGCACCTCAAACGCGTCTTCGTTATCGGGCTGGCGGTCAAGGGGATACACCTTGGAGAAGACGATCTTGCCTTCCTTGTCCACGATGAAGACGGCGCGTTCGTTGATCCCCGGAATGGGATCGCCCTCGCGCAGGACGCCAAATTTGCGGGCCGTCTCGCCGTGCGGCCAAAAGTCGCTCGCCAGCGGATACCGCAGTATTCCGATGTCGCGCTTCTGCCACGCCAGGTGGCTGGGGATGGAATCTACGCTGATGCCCACGACCTGGGCATCGTAGCCGGCGAACTTGTCATAGTCCGCGTTGTACGCCGGCATCTGGGCCGCTCACACCGGAGTCCAGGCGAGGGGATAAAAAGCAATCACCACGTGCTTCTTGCCGCGGAAGTCACTCAGCCGAACCCGGTGCCGCTGTTCGCCGGTGACCGCCGGCAGTTCGAAGTCGGGCGCCATGTCTCCGACTTTCAGTGGTGCCATGCAACCTCCACTTAGGGGATTGAACCGCAGAAAAAAGTGGAACTGGCATTTTATTGGGTGCGTCAGGATGCGACAAGTCGCCACGTAAGGCATCCGCGGTAACAAGGGCGCGCTCACAAAAAATCCGCGCTTGGAAAAATCAATCAGCCGGTCAACGCCGCCGCGCGCCCGCGGCATCAAAATCGGTGGTCGCGCGGCCTGCGCGCCCGGGGCCAAGCGTAAAATTTCCAGCCAAGGAGTTCCGAGCCATGTTTGGCTACAAGCCCTACAACTACGCCGCCTTCACCCGCGAGCAGGGGCTGGAGAACCTCAGGGCCGGTTTCCGTGACGCCCCGGAACCGGGCGAACGCGCACCCGACTTCACCCTGCGCACGCTCGATGGTGACCCTTTCCGCCTGAGCGACTTTCGCGGCAACAAGAACCTGGTCCTGAGCTTTGGTTCCGCGACGTGTCCCATGACCGCCGCCTCCATTCGCAGCCTCAATCGCCTTGCCAAGCGCTACGCCAGCGATGACGTGGAGTTCGCGCTCATCTACGTTCGCGAGGCGCATCCTGGAGACCAGCTGCCGGCGCACCGCACGCCGGCGCAGAAGGCCGCCGCCGCCGAGTGTCTGCGCGACGAAGAAGATGTCCACATTCCCATCGCGATCGATGACGTGCGCGGCACCGTCCATCGCCGCTGGGGAAAGCTGGCGAACCCCGCGTTTGTCATCGACAAGTCCGGTCGCGTTGCCTACCGCATGCTGTGGGCGCAGGGACGCCCACTGGCAGCCGCGCTCGACGAGCTGCTGAGGTTGCAGCAGCGCGCGGCCGAAGGCGACGGCCGCCACGAGTCCGTCGTCGTGCGCGGCGGCGAAGACACATCCACGCCCTACACCGGCGCCGCCGTCTTCATGTGGCGCGCCCTGGAGCGCGGCGGACGCCGCAGCATCGAAAACTTTCAGGAAGCCGTCGGCATTCCCGGCCGCCTCACGCTCATGGGCAGCCGCGTGGTCGAACCGATCGTGCTCAATCCGGGCAACGCCGCGGCCGGCGCGCTGCTTGCCGGCGGCGTGATCACGGCGGCGCTGATGGGCGGCAGCCGCTTGCGACGCGAGCGCCTAAAACGGCGCTTGCCATACGAAATCGAGCAGCGCCGCCGCCCGTCGCGCGACGATACGGACGATTACGAAGCTGTGGGAATCTGAATGACCGCGGAGACGCGGAGCAACCGAGACAATCCTCGCCACGGATTCCGCGGATTCTCACCGACCCTCACGTGCCTGCGATCGGTGGAAATCCGCGCGCATCCCTGGCAAGCCGGTTTTCCAGTTGCCTTTGCGGCTCCGAGTCCGCGGTTGGCGAATTCAGAACAAACTGTTCTGTTTCCGCTTCTGCGTCAGCCCGAAGTGCTGATAGGCCAACTGCGTGGCCACGCGCCCGCGCGGTGTGCGGTCGAGGAAGCCAATCTGGATGAGGAACGGTTCGTAGATTTCTTCGATTGCCTCGGCCTCTTCCGCCAGGGCGGCTGCCAGCGTGTTCACGCCCACCGGCCCGCCCTGATACTTCTCGATGATGGTCAGCAGCAGCCGGCGATCGACTTCATCAAAACCGTGCTGGTCCACTTCCAGCATCTCCAGGGCCGCGCGCGCTGTGGCCTGGTCAATGCGTCCGCCGGATGTGCCCTTGATCTGGGCGTAGTCGCGCACGCGGCGCAGCAGCCGGTTGGCGATGCGCGGCGTGCCGCGCGACCGTGCCGCAATCTCGGTGGCGCCTCCCGCATCAATAGCAACGCCGAGAATCTCGGCCGAACGCTCCACGATCACGCGCAGGTCTTCGGTCGTATAGAACTCCAGCCGCAGCACGATCCCGAATCGCGAACGCAGCGGCGCCGAGAGCAGCCCGGCGCGCGTGGTCGCGCCCACGAAGGTGAACGGTCTCACTTCGAGCGTGTGCGTGCGCGCCGCCGGCCCCTGCCCGATCATGATGTCGAGCCGGTAGTCCTCCAGCGCCGAGTAGAGCAATTCCTCCAGCGCCGGCTGCAGCCGGTGAATCTCGTCAATGAACAGCACCTGCCGTTCGCGGATGTTGGTGAGGATGGCCGTCAGGTCGCCCTTGATTTGCAGCGTCGGCCCTGACGTCTGCTGGAACGCCGCGCCCATTTCGTTGGCGATGATGGTGGCCAGCGTCGTCTTGCCCAGGCCGGGCGGCCCGTAGAGCAGCACGTGGTCGAGCGGCTCGCCGCGCTGCCGCGCCGCCGCAATCGCCACCCCCAGGTTCTCCTTGACCTTGCTCTGGCCGATGAACTCCTGCAAGCGCCTGGGCCGCAGCTTCAGCTCAAACGACGCATCGTCGTCCACCGCCGCTGCCGACACCATGCGCTGTGGCGCGCCCTCCGCTGCGGCCACCGCCGCCTTTCGCGATTGCTTCTCCGAAAATTCCACCGTTTTCGGAGTCTAAGCTGAAAGCAGTGGAAAGTGAACAGTGGAAAGTGAACAGCGGCAACTCACGCTGGAGACTTCGACAGAGGCCGGCGGATCCCGAGCTTCACGGTCCACTTTCCACGGTTCACGATCCACTTCTTTTCGCATCCAAATCTTGTGCAGTGGCCCACTGGGAGCAATACGAAGTCTGGAGGCTCAACGGTACCCGCTGGGAGCCGATAGGGTGGTTCCCCGACCTGGCGCTGGCCAACGCCGTCGCCCGTGGACGCCAGAGCGCCGTGCGCGTGATTCATGTTCAGTATGAAGGGGGCCGCGAGGTCAGCCGCGAAGTCCTGGCTGAGATTGGCGCCATGCGCCAACAACCGTAGGAAAGGCCGTTTTCCGCTTCCGCTAATCGCACCTGGCGCCTGGTATGTGGCCACTTCATCTCGGGCTATCACGTCCAATTGCCGAGACCTGCTACCGGCAGGAACGTGAACCGTGAAACGCGAAACGTGAAACTTGCTGTAAAACAACAAGGCCCTCCGCTTTGCGAAGGGCCTCTGTTGCTGCATACAACCCGGGGGAACTCGGATTGTGGTGCCTGCTTTGCGGTAGCCCGGCTTCCCCTGCGAAGCCGGGCCGCCGACGGCAGACTGACTTACATCTTCGGCGGCGTGGGCGGCGGCGTCTGCTGCTGCCCAGGCTGCGTGGTGGCGGGCGCCTGCGGAGCCGACGGTTGCGTGGTCACCGCGGGCGCTGCCGGTGGGTTGTCCGACTGCGGCATGCTCGAGCTGCCGCTCGCCGCCGGTTCCGTCGAACTGCCCGACGTGCTGCCCATGGTTGCCGGCGCGGTGTTCTGCGCCGACTGGCTCATGTCGGCCAGCGCGTTGGTCATCAGGCTGACTTCCACCCGGCCACCGCGGGTGCGCCGCGTCTTGCCGGTATCGCTCGACGCCGGCACCGGCGCGTTGCCCATGCCCAGCGTGTAGATGCGGTACACCGGCACCTCGTGATTCAGCACCAGGTAACGCACCACCGCGTCGGCCATCTTCTGCGAATTCTGGATCGCCTCGGCGCCGCGTCCGCTGGAGAAGCCCTGTACCTCGACGATGTAGCCGCGCTTGGCCTTCAGCGAGGCAGCCAGCTCGTCGAGCGCTCCCTTCGCCTTCTGGCTGAGCGCCAGCTGGCCCGGACGGAAGATCAACTCCACCTGCGTGGCCGCCTTGTACTGGTCCAGCGTTCCCACCACCTGCTCCACGCCCGCAAGCCGCTCGTTGGCCTGTTGCGCGGTCTGGTGCGCCATCTGGGCGCGGTTGCCTGCGTCAATGGCGTGCTGGTCGGCCTCACTGGCCTTCGACGCCGCCAGCCGGATGCCCTCGCTGGCGCGCGCATCCACGTCGCGGATCATCTTCGAATTGGCGGCGGTGAGTTCATCGAGTTCGTTGACGCGATCGCGCACCGGCGTCAGCTGCCGCTGCACATACTTCTTCCGCGCGAACGGGTTGATCTTGCCCCAGAAGCCCTGGTGGTCTTCATAGGCCAGCGGTTGCTTGCCGCTCGCCAGGTTGGAAGGCTGCTGGCTGGCCTGGTCCTTGGCTGCCTGGCTCGTGTTCGGGTCGCTGGGCGCGCTGGACGGCGGCGTCTGATCGGTCTGCGGCGGCGCGCTTTGCGCCGCGGGCGCCGGCCGCGATGAGGGCGTCTGCTGTTGCGCCACGGCCGTAACAGCCAGCCCGGCGATCAGCAGTAGCGCGAGTAACGTGCGGTTCTTCATTGCGATTCCTCCGACTAGGGGAGCCTTCGGAAGCTGTTCCCGGCCATGGGCCGTAGCCCGTATGCCGGTACCCCGGGGCTTTAGAAACTTTCGCGGCCGGCTTTGGACCGTGCTCGCTCGGCTTGCGTTATATCAATTCAGATGCCAAAGCGGCCGGCCTCGACCGCCTGCAAAGCACTATCAGTCAACTACTTAGAAACACCTCACGAGCCCCAATCGCGGCCCTCTGCGCCGTCCCCGGTAATTTTGTCCGGCGGGCGGCGAGAAATACCCGAGCAGCCGGGCCACTGCTGTTACGATATGCCCGCCACAGCGCGAGCGGCAGCGATCCAGGGAGGCGGATTGTCCGAGCCCGAGTTTCGCGGTCTGGAGGACCCCGAGAGCCTGCGCCAGCTGGTACGTCGCCTGAAAGAGGGCATCTACGTCACCACTGAACGCGGGCGCATCCTCGACGCCAATCCCGCATTTCTGGAAATTCTCGGCGTCGCTTCCCTCGCCGATCTTCGCCAGTATAGCGCCGCCGACCTGCTCGTCGACCCGGAAGAGCGCGAGCGCCAGGTGCGGCTGCTGCGCGAGTACGGCTCGCTGCGCGATTACGAACTCAAGATCCGCCGCCCCGACGGCCAGGTCCGCACCGTGATCGATGCCGCCTACGCCGTCAAAGCGCCCAACGGCGAGACGCTGTACTACGGCATTCTGGTCGACATCACCGAGCGCAAGCGCCTTGAAGAACAGCTGGTCGAGCAGAGCATCCGCGATCCGCTTACCGGCTGCTTCAACCGCCGCTACCTGGGCGAATTCGAAAGCCACATGCTGCGCCAGCACCGCGACTGGGGCTGCATCGTGCTCGACGTGGACCGCTTCAAGGAATACAACGACCGCTTCGGCCACCAGATCGGCGACCAGGTGCTGCGTCGCGTGAGCCGCTTCCTCATGCGCCAGACGCGCGCCGACGAAGGCGTGGTCCGCTTCGGCGGCGATGAGTTTGTCGTGCTCCTCGCTGGCGCCGACGCGGCCAGCACCGAGCGCCCCGCCGACCGCCTGAAGCAACTTGGCGCGCGCGAGGTCCCGGTGTCGTTTTCGCTCGGATGGGCCGCGCGGGAAGGCGGCGAGTCGCTGGAGCGCACCATCCATCGCGCCGACAAGGCCCTGCTCGCCGTGCGCTCCCAAGAGCGCTCCCGCACCGAAGAACGCCGCAGCCGATAAACGCGAATTTAGCGAGACGGCACGGACTGTGTGGGCGCGGGGGACTTCGCCCGCTGGCGGGCGCCGCGGCGGGACGGCGCAGTCTTTGTGGAGCGTGAGAACTGAGGCGTGAGAACTGAGACTGAGCCCTGAGAACTACTTCCCAATCGCGCGCTGCGCGATGTCGCTCGTGACCTCGACCGCGGTGTCCAGCCCCAGCGCCGTCAGGCCAAAGCTCAGATTGAAGATGCCGACGGCCATCACCAGCGCCGAGGTCCACAGCAGGCGCGCCAGGTTCATCGATTCAAACCACAGCGGGCGGCTGCTGCGTGCCAGCAGGTCGTCAATGAATTGCAGGGTCACGGCTGGTTTGGATGCTCCAGCGGCGCCGGAGTTTCACGCCGCAGCCACTATTTCCGCAGATCAGCGCCGGAGCAACAAGAGTACTTCGGTAACGAGTGGTAACGGGTTGGGGACCAGGCGCAATGGAGCCTGGTCGCCCTCGACCGGCACGGCGCCAAACGTTACCGTTAGAATAGACCGCGATGCCGGATCGCCTCGCCCAACTCGACGCCCATCTTCGCGGGCTCGGTCGCCTCATCGTTGCCTACTCCGGCGGTGTCGACTCGGCGTTTCTCGCCTGGGCGGCGCATCGCGCGCTGGGCAACGATATGCTCGCGGTCATCGCCGATTCGCCTTCGCTGGCCCGCACGCAGTTGGCCGACGGGCTCGCTTTCGCCGCCGAGCAGCACATCCCGGTCGAAGTGGTGAACACCGCCGAGCTCGACAATCCCGAGTACGCGCGCAACGATGCGCAGCGCTGCTTCCACTGCAAGGACGAGCTCTTCAACGTGCTCGAGGACCTTCGCCGCGAGCGCGGATTCGACGCCGTTGCCTACGGCGTGAACCGCGACGACCAGGGTGACTTTCGTCCCGGCCAGCGTGCCGCCCGCGAGCACAATATTGCCGCGCCGCTGCTCGATTGCGCCTTGGGCAAGAGCGACATCCGCGAACTGGCAAAGCAAGCCGGCCTGCGCGTCTGGGACAAGCCCGCCTCAGCGTGCCTCGCTTCGCGCATCGAGTACGGACGCGCCGTCACACCCGAAGCGCTCTCGGCGGTGGAACGCGGTGAAGACGCGCTGCGCGAACTCGGCTTCCGCCAGTTCCGCGTGCGGCATCACGGCGCCATCGTGCGCATCGAGATCGCGCCCGACGAGCTTCCCCGCGCGCTCACGCCCGCCATGGCCGCGCGCCTCACCGCCATCTTCAAGCCGCTCGGCTTCACTTACGTCACGCTGGATCTGGAAGGCTTCCGCTCCGGCTCGATGAACGCGCTGCTCAGCGCGGAATCGCTGGCCAAATCGGGTAGCTGATCCGCGAGCACTCAGCATTCAGCATTCAGCCCTTGCGTGTTTCTGCTCAAGAGAGCGGGATATTCGCGGTAAGAGAACACCTTGCACCGAACGGCTTCTGCGGCGCCGCCTATGATTCGCCCAGACGTTCAGGGGCTGAATGCCAAGTGCTGAGTGCTGATTGCCGGCTTTATGCCGCCTTCGTCGCCTCGCTCAGCGCCATCACTGCCAGCTCCAGGCGATCGCGCGCGCCGGTCTTGGAAAAGATGCTCTGCAAATGGCGCTTCACCGTGTTCTCGCTGATTTGCAATTCGGTGGCGATGTCGCGGTTCTTCAGCCCGCGGGCTACGAGGAAGGAAATCTGCCGCTCGCGGTCGCTCAGGCGGGCGAGCGAGCGCGTTTCGGTGCGCGTGTCTTCCACCATGGCGGTGAGCACGCGGTGCGCAACCTCATCGGAGAAGGCCAGCTCGCCCCCGGCCACGCTGCGGATGGCGGCAAACAGTTTCTCCGGCCCGTCGCTCTTCAGCACCAGGCCGCGCGCGCCCAACCGCACCGTCTGCACGTAGTCGGTCTGGCTCTCCGAGCCGGTGAGCACCACGGCGGCGACGCGATTGCCGGCCTGGTCGAGGGTACGCAGCACATCGAAGCCGTCGCCTTCGGGCATGAACAGGTCGAGCACCAGCACCTGGGGACGGTGCTGCTGCACCAGCGACAGGGCTTCGGTTCCGCTCGATGCCGAGCCCACCACGAGGAAATCGGGCTGCGTGTTGAGCAGCGCCACCAGCGACTCACGCAGCACGGCATGATCGTCGGCGATCACGATGTTGATCTTTTCGCGCTCACCCTCGCCGTTGTGCAGTCCGGCTTGCGGTTCGGCGTTGCCGCCCGGCGCCTGGCCGTGGTCCTTCTTGTTCTGCTCCTTCTCTTTCGCTTTCATAATGGCCTTTGACGAGGGCCGGATGCGCCCGCGCGGTCGCTGGTTCCAGCGCCTACTTCGGCCAGAGCTGCGCTCCGCGCAGGGCTTTGCTTCCTGACTAGGATGCGAACTAAGGCCCACGAGGGGCCCGCAGCCGTGTGGTATATTCCGCTTCTTCTCGCGGCAGCAGCGCTGCCGCCGCCATCAGGGGCCGCGGCGTGACCATTGACGAAGAACTGAACGTCCTGGAAGAGCAGGTCCGGCGCCTCAAGATCGAGTACGACGTCTTCTTCGGCGGCGGCTCCAAGAAGCCGCCCAGCGACACCGAGTGGCGCGTGCAGTCGCTCATCAGGAAGTTCAGCGACAGCAGCAAGCTCACCTTTCCGCAGCGCTTCCGCTACAACAGCATCGTGCAGCGCTACGCGCTGTTCAGCGACCTGTGGCGGCAGAAGCTGAAGATCAAGGAAGAAGGCTATCGCCGTCCGCAGGACGCCGCGCTCGGCATCCAGGGCATGCGCACCGGCGAGGAAAAGGAAGCGGCGCGCGCCATGGGCGCTGCCGCCGACGCCGGCGCGCAGCCCTTCAGGATCTCCTGCTCCGATGCCGACGCCGACGCCGACCGCGTGCGCTCGCTCTTTGACGCCATGATCGCGGCGCGCAGGCAGGCCGGCGACGCCAACGCCTCCGGCGCCGCCTTCGACTCGTTCAAGGCCTTCGTCAAGAAGAAGACCGAGCAGATCCGCAAAGACTATGGATGCAGCAGCGTCGAGTACTCGGTCGAAATCGAGAGCGGACAAGTGCGCCTGAAGGCGAGGGCCAAAATCTAGCCGCTGGCTGCTGGCTGCCGGCCAATGCGCTCCCCCGTTGTCCTCTCCAGGAGCGGGCGAAACAAGGAGCTGCGTTTAGAATCACTGTTCGTTCGCGATTTTTGCCAGCGGCCAGTAGCTGGCAGCCCGCAGCGATTTATGCCCATACAACGCGCCCTCCTCAGCGTCACCGACAAGAGCGGACTGGTGGACCTGGCCCGGCGCTTAGCCGGGATGAAAGTCGAGCTGGTTTCGACCGGCGGAACGGCGCGCGCGCTGCGCGACGCAGGGCTCGCCGTGCGCGACGTCAGCGAGCTCACCGGCTTTCCCGAGATGCTCGACGGCCGCGTGAAAACGCTGCATCCCAAGGTCCACGGCGGCATTCTGCATCGCCGCGGGGATGCGTCGCATCGCGAAGCGGTCGCCGCGCACGGCATCGCGCCCATCGACATGGTGGTGGTCAACCTCTACGCCTTCGAGCAGACGGCCGCGAAACCGGGCGTGAAGCTCGACGAACTCATCGAGAACATCGACATCGGCGGGCCTTCGATGATCCGCTCGGCGGCGAAGAACTGGGAAGACGTAGCCGTCGTCACATCGCCGGACGACTACGCCGCCATCGCCGACGAGATGGCGGCGAACAAAATGTCTCTCTCGCGCGAAACGCGCTGGCGCCTGGCGCAGAAGGCGTTCGCGGCCACGGCCGCATACGACGCCGCGATTGCTTCCACGCTGGAAGGCATCTCGCCCGCAGGCGAAGCGCCGGCGCCGCCGTTTCCGCCGTCGTTGCGACTGCAGTATCAGAAGGCGATGGACCTGCGCTACGGCGAGAACCCGCACCAGAAGGCCGCGCTCTACCGCGAAGCTACTTCTTTTCAAAACCGCGGCGATGCCGGCATCGCCAACGCGCGCCAACTCCAGGGCAAAGAGCTTTCGTTCAACAACATCGTTGACCTGGAGGCGGCGTGGGAGCTGGCCAGCGAGTTCGACGAGACGGTGTGCGCCATCATCAAGCACACCAACCCGTCGGGCACGGCGACCGCGGCGACGCAAGTCGAGGCGTACAAGAAAGCGCTCGAGGCCGATCCGGTGTCGGCCTTCGGCGGCGTGATCGGCTTCAACCGCGAGGTCGAGGGCGACACGGCCGCCGAAGTCGCCAAGCTGTTCGTGGAGGCGATTGCCGCGCCATCGTTTTCAGCCGCCGCACGCGAGGCGCTGGCGGCGAAGAAAAACCTCCGCCTGGTCGAGGTGAAGCGCGCCGCGCCCAAGTGGGTGTACAAGCACGTCTCCGGCGGAATGCTGGTGCAGGACGCGGACGTGCATCCCATCACCGCCCGCGACCTCAAGGTCGCAACCAAGCGAGCACCCACCGACGCGGAGCTGCGCGCGCTGCTCTTCGCCTGGAAGGTGGCTAAGCACGTCAAGTCCAACGCCATCGTCTACGCGCGCGAAGGCCAGACGGTGGGCGTGGGCGCGGGGCAGATGTCGCGCGTGGACTCCACCAAGATCGGCGCGATGAAGGCCGTGCTGCCGCTCGAGGGCACGGTCGCCGCCTCGGACGCGTTCTTCCCGTTTCCCGACGGCGTGGAAGAAATCGCCCGCGCCGGCTCGACGGCCATCATCCAGCCCGGGGGCTCGGTGCGCGACCAGGAAGTGATTGACGCGGCCGACCGTTTGGGGCTGGCGATGGTGTTTACCGGCGTACGCCACTTCCGGCATTAATCGGGTCATCGGGCCATCAGGTCATTGGGCCCGATGTTCAATGAGCCGATAGCCCGAATGCAGCGCGGAGCGTGTGGACGCGGGCAAACCGCGTCCGCGTTTCGGCGGACCGTTCCGTTGTCCGGGTACCCCCCTCCCCCCCCGGTCCTTGCAAATCAGTGCTTTAGCGAGAAATTTCCGCCAATACAGGCGATCTACAGGGGTTAGAGCTATGTTCAGGCGCCGCAAGGACTTAGCTGTCAAAGAGCGAAGCCCGCGCGTGTGCGCAGGCCTGCTTCCAGCCTAGCAGATTGGGTGGGGAGAATGGGAAGGCGGGACCGAAGTTTTGTGTGAGCATTTCGTTGGGGTTGCGGGGAATCTGCGGCGAAAGGGGCTTGACAACACTTCTGCGTTTGCTCACACAGGCGTAGCGGAGAGCGGCGCGCCCTGCTCAGCAACGGCGAAGCTCAGCGACGGACGCGTACCGGCACCGGTCCACCCCTGTTTCAACCTGCCGAATGGCCCAGGCGTACTACTCTGGCTCGGCCCACCGAATCGCCAACTTACCCTGCGAGGAGGTTATGAACGCGAACCTATCGGGGGGCTGATAGCAGGCAAACGTGCCTCCCGTCTTTCGAGTCTCTTGGTACTCGGCAATCTTCTCGCCTGTGCTGGCGTCAAAGAGAACAACCATTGCCGGTATGCGCTCGGGCTCGCCATCTGGCTTCTGCGCAGCTTGACGAAACATTAGCGCTAGTCGCCCCGCAGCCACATGCATTGAACTGACCATGAGCTCTGGTCGCGGCGAGGGTAGCTTGAGCGTACGCCTTACGCGGCCGCTTGGAGAGATCACGTACACGAGCGCGGGCGAACCGCGGCGGAGGAGGTACGCATAACCATCGCCGCCGTCTCGAATATCGCCCAGGAGAAGTGGCAACATGGCCATATCAGTGTCCGAGTCGGAGTCTGTTCCATTTTTCGATTCGGACGCTTTCACTTCGGGTGTGTTTTCCCCTTGCTTCCGCGCTGCCTCCGTGGGAGCTCCCCTTTGCGATCTGAGTGGTGTAGCAGCAACCTCCTTAACTATATCGCCGGGCAGTACAAGATCTCTCACCACCTGCCCGCTGTCGTTCATGATGAGAGTCACAGGCCTTTGGGGTGGATTGCTAGGAGGATCCGCTGTCCCCTCTCCAGTAATTTCCGAGCCGGTGACCAGGAAGTTCCTCGGCGCGAGAGGCGCGAGGTGCGCCACCCAGAAGCGACCTTCAAGCTTCGTTTTGCCGCGGTAGGCTCCATCCGCGGAGTACCTCACCAAATACCCGACACCATCAGCGTAGGGAGCCTGAAAGACCTCGCCGTCGGCGTTCACCGCAAAGTCGTACGCCGTGGCATCCCGCAGATCAGTATCCTGTGCGAAGGAGAGTTTCGTTGTCTGTCCCCTGGGATCGACGCGTAGGACAGGCTCGACCTGTCCTGGAGCATAGATCCGCGCATAGATGTTGCCCTTCGCGTCGCATCGCACAGGATTGTAGATGGGGCGATTCAGTTCCGATGAGACTACCAGTTCTTTTCCCGCCAATTGCTTTTGAGCAACGGCCGCAACACCAAGAAGCACGACGACGTTGAGCAGCAGCAACGGGGCGACGATTGGCCTCACCACAAGCCCCCGGCGCTGCCCCGAGTTGGAATCAGATCGTCCAGCCTTTCCCCGGCGTTCTCTTTGGGTGACGAATTCCATGCGACGGGAAGGTATCGTCCATCGCAGTCCGCTACCTGAAGCCGAATTCGAGCGCCGAATGGAATCTCCTTCATCGCCGCTGGTCCCGTACCCCCCGACCCACAAGAGCCGTTCTGTGTCGCATCGGAGTAAACCTGGCCGCAGCAGAAGTGGAACATACCCGTGCTGTTAATGCACTTGGCGTTAGAAGCCGCGGGGCCGGAGCAGACATCAACGCCTACACTCCCACGGCAGCCATTCTCGTTTGAGCACGAAATGTTCTGTACTTGAGGAAGCGGGCACGTAGCACCGAACAGCGCGCTACTCGCTAACAGCACAAAATGCGCAGCACATTTTCCAAGTTGTCATCATTCTTCTCCTGTACACGTGCTTTACTCCATTGAAGCGAACGATTGGTGTCAGTGTTCTCCCCCCCCTCGGTTTTTGGCAAGCGTCATGAAGCGTCAGTGTGAAAGGCGCGTGAAAAGATGCTGATGGGAACAACTATTCGGCCACCGAAGGGAAGGGGCGTGGTGGGCGCCGCCGGACGAAACGTCCGGCGCCACGCAGACTTGGGAGATAGGGGCACCAACGGTCATGTACAGGTTTGTCGGTCGCCCGCTGAGAGGCCACCCGTCCGGCGTCTGCTAGGGGTGTCGCGCCTCAGTCGCGTAGCTTCCTCGGCGCGCGAGGTGAATCAAGGAGTCGTTTCGGCACGGCTGAAGCCGTGCCCCTTCAAAGCGGAGTAGTGTCGCCGCAGGTAGGCGCGGTGCGGGGAACCAGCGCGGTGGTGACTCCGACGGCCGCCACGACCTATACCCTCTATGCGACCAACCAGTACGGGCGGACACAGCAGACGGTGGTGGTGACGGCAAGGTAGGAGGCCTTTACGACAGGCGCCCGCCGGCGTCCATTATGATGTTCTGATTCGCTGCGCCCGGAGCGCGCCACCGAACTCCCGACGGCCCGAAGGCGGGAGCGACGGTCGAGGTCCTCGCATGGCACATCCCTCCGTTTCACAACAGCGGATTGTTCTCGGGACCATGCTTGGGGTGCAGCTCCTGCTGCTCTTCTGGTTTGCCTGGCCGTTTGTCAGCGCCTTCCTGCTGGCGGGCGTAATTGCGATCGTGCTGCACCCGGCGAATGAACGGACCAGCCGCCGATTGCGGCGTCCCGGATTGGCGAGCCTTCTGACCACGCTGGCGGTGTTCGTTGTCATGTGGTCAACGGTCTCGCTGTTCGGCGTGCGGCTGGTGAAAGACGCGGTGCGGCTGCAGGAAGCGGTGAAGCAGCAATCGCAAGGCGGCGGCAACAAGATCACCGCAGCCACCGACCGCGTGCTGGATGCACTGGCGGCGCGGCTGCCGGTGCCGCGGGAGACGATTCGAGAGCAGTTGATTTCGGGCGTCAAGGTGGGCGGGACCTATCTTCTGGGCAAGATTCGGGAGGGCTTCGCCGGGGCGACGTCGGCGCTGATCACGGTGCTGCTGGCGACCTTCTTCCTCTATTACCTGCTGCGATACGGGGCAGGGTGGGTGAGGCATGTGGCGGCGCTGTCGCCGCTGAGTCCTGGCGTGACCGACAACCTGCTGCGGACGGCGCGGGACTCGATTGTCGCCAACGTGAACGGCGTGTTCGTGGTGGCGCTGGCACAGGGAGTATGCCTGACGCTGGCGTTCTGGTTCGTGGAGGTTAGCTCGCCGCTATTGTGGGGATTTTTCGGGGGCGTGGCGTCCATTATTCCCCTGGTGGGGGCGCCGCTGGTCTGGGCGCCGATGGCGATCTGGCTGGCGATGGCGGGTTCTTACTGGAAGGCAATCGGGCTGGCGCTGTGGGGCTCCCTGTTTGTGGGCTCGCTGGACAACATTCTGCGGCCGCTCGTGGTGGGCAAGCGGGTAAAGATGAATCCCGTGCTGGTGGGATTCTCCATGCTGGGCGGGACGTTTGCGATTGGGCCCATCGGGTTGCTGGCCGGTCCGCTGCTGGTTGCGATGACGCAGGCGGTGGTGGAGGAGCTTCAAAGGATGACTCCGGCCGGGGAGTCGGCGCCAGGCGGCGTGATTGCCGCCGTATCGCGAAGCGTGAAAGGTGATTGAAGCGCGGCGGCGGCGGTTTAGGATATCCAATCCACATGTGCCGGAACATCAAAACGCTGTTCAACTTTGAGCCGCCGGTGACCGAAGACGAGGTGCGGGCGGCGTCGCTGCAGTTCGTGCGCAAGATCACCGGGTTCAACAAGCCGTCGAAGGCGAACGAGGCGGCGTTCAACGGGGCGATTGAGGACGTGGCCGAGATTTCCTTGCGCCTGCTGCGCTCACTGGAGACCAGCGCTCCACCGCGCAATCGAGAAGAAGAAGCCGCCAAGGCGAAGGCGAGGGCAGCGCTGCGATTTGGAAGCCAACATTGAATATCAGGTCATCGGGTCAGTGAAGATTGGGCCGCAGGCGGACCAATGAGCCGGTGATGGGATGTTCAATGCGGCGCAATTCAATGGACATCGTGAAACATTGAACCCCATGACGCGATGGCACCGACGTTCCATGCGTCGCAATTTCGCGCCGCTCCGGCGTTCTTCCTGAGCGCGGTTGGGGGCGAAACGGCGTAAAATAGCCAGCATACCGGGGCGGGGTGGCGGCATCCAAAAAACGTGCAATCAGGTTCCCTGCAGGTCTCAATGAAGAAAACGGCAACCGTACTTATCCTGAGTCTCACGTGCGCGGGCGCGTTGGCGCAACAGAAGAAGACCGAACCGGCCAGCGCTCCCGCAAGTCCCGCGCCGGCAACGGAACAGGCAGCTCCGCAGGACGCGCCGCCGGCCCCGAAGGCGGCCGCGCCGAAGGCGCCGGACCGCGCCTCGGCCTACTACCACTACGCGATGGCGCACATCTTCGAAGAGCTGGTGGTGATGTACGGCCGCACCGAGTACGGCAACCGGGCCATCGAGGAATACAAGCTGGCGCTGGAGAACGATCCGGACTCGTCGTATCTGAGCGCCGGGCTGGCCGAGCTGTACGCCAAGACGGGGCGCATCCGCGACGCGGTGCTCGAGGCGCAGGAGATCATCAAGAAAAACCCGAACAACCTGGACGCGCGCAAGCTGCTGGGGCGCATCTATCTGCGGTCGCTGGGCGACGTGCAGGGCGGACAGGGCTCGAACGAGATGCTCAGGCTGGCCATCCAGCAGTACGAGCAGATCGTGCGCATCGATCCCACCAGCGTTGAAGATCACGTGCTGCTGGGCCGCCTGTACCGCATGAACAACGAACTGCTGAAGGCGGAGCAGGAATTCAAGACGGCGATCAGCATCGATCCGGATTCGGAAGACGCGGTGACAACGCTGGCCTACCTGTACAACGAAGAGGGCAACACGGCGAAGGCGGCGCAGGTGCTGAGCAGCGTGCCCGACGCGGCGCGCACCGCCAAGCTGTACATGGCGCTGGGCTACACCTACGAGCAGCAGAAGGAATACAAGAAGGCGGTTGACGCCTACCGCAAGGCCACCGACCAGGACAAGGACAACCTGGACGCGGTGCGGGGGCTGGCGCAAAACCTGCTGAACGACGGCCAGGCAGAGGCGGCGCTGGAGCAGTTCAAGGTGATTGCCGACTCCGATCCGCAGGACACGACCACGCTGGTGCGCATGGCCGACATCTACCGGCGCAACGGCAAGTTCGACGCGGGACTCGACGTGCTGAAGAAAGCCGAAGCGCTGGTGCAGGACTCGATCGAGATTCCGTACAACCGGGCGCTGATCTACGAGGCGCAGGGGCGGTACGACGAAGCGGCGGTGATCCTGAACCAGCTCGCGAACCGCAAGCCGGCGGGGAGCACGCCGAGCAACGCCGAGCGCAACAATCGCGCGGTGTTTCTGGAGCGGCTGGGCACGGTGTATCGCGAGGCGGGCAAAACGCAGCTGGCCGTCGAGGCCTTCCGCAAGATGCTCGACCTGGGCGATGAGAACGTGGCGCGCGGGTATGACCAGCTGATCGAAACTTATCGCGACGCCAAGCAGTGGCAGGACGCCACGAACACGGCGCAGGAAGCGGTTGGGCGGCTGCCGCAGAACCGCGCCATGAAGCTGGTGCTCGCCGGCCAGATGGCCGACTCCGGCAAGAGCGAAGAGGCGGTTGCGCAGGTGAAGGCGATGCTGAAGGGCGCGCCCGAGGACCGCGAGGTGTATATCGCGCTGGCGCAAATCCAGAGCCGGCTGCGGCACTGGCCGGAGGCGGAAGAGGCGATCGCCAAGGCGCTCGATCTCTCGAAGAAGCAGGAAGAGAAGGACTATGCCGCCTTCATCCAGGGCTCGATCTACGAGCGGCAGAAGAAGTACGAGTCCGCGGAAGAGGCCTTCAAGCGGGTGATCGCGTCGGACCCGAACAGCGCGATGGCGCTGAACTATCTCGGGTACATGTTGGCCGACCGCGGCGTGCGGCTGGACGAGGCGCTGGGATACATCAAGAAGGCGGTGGAACTCGATCCACAGAACGGCGCGTACCTGGATTCGCTGGGCTGGGTCTACTACAAGATGGGCAACTACGAGCTGGCGGAAGACAACCTGCGCAAGGCGAGCGAGAAGATCAACAACGACGCAACCATCCAGGACCATCTCGGCGACCTGTTCAACAAGACAGGACGCCTGAAGCTGGCGGCAGCGCACTGGGAACGCGCGCTGGAGGAGTGGAACAGGTCGGTGGCGGCGGAAGTGGACAACAACGACGTCGCCAAAGTGCAGAAGAAGCTCGAGTCGGCGAAAACGAAGCTGGCGCAGCAGCAGAGCAGCGTGAAGTAGAGCCGTCCTCAGTTCACAGTCCTCAGTTCCCGGGAGAGACGCAGCGTGACTGCGTCTCTTTTTCTTTCCGTTTCTCGGCGCCGCGGCGTCGCCGGGGTTGGAGGGGCCGCGCGTGATAAATTCACGTGATGCTGGCGCCTTACGCGGTACGCGCCGAGGACTCGCGCGGACGACGGCACGCTGAGCCGCCGCATCCGTATCGCGACGCCTTCCAGCGCGACCGCGACCGGGTGATCCATGCGCGCGCGTTTCGCCGGCTGGAGAACAAGACGCAGGTCTTCACGCGGCGCTACTCCGACCACTTCCGCAACCGGCTCACGCACACCATCGAGGTGGCGCAGATCGCGCGCACCGTGGCGGCCCAGCTCGGGCTGAACGAAGACCTGGTGGAAGCGCTGGCGCTGGCGCACGACATTGGGCATCCGCCGTTCGGACACGCGGGTGAGAAGGCGCTGGACGCCGAAATGCGCGCGCACGGTCTGAGCTTCGACCACAACCTGCACGCCCTGCGCACGGTGGAGAGCTTCGAGCAGCGCTACGCCGAGTTTTCCGGACTGAACCTGACGTTCGAGCTGCGCGAAGGCATCATCAAGCACTCGCGCGACTGGAGCGCGGGCGAGTTTCCCGAGCTGGCGGAGTACCTGCTGGACGAGCGGCCACCGCTGGAGGCGCAGCTGATCGACCTGGCCGACGAGATCGCCTACAACACGGCCGATATCGACGACGGGATGGAAGCGCGCATTCTCAAGCTGGAGCAGGTGCGGGAGCGGGTGGAGCTTTTCGCGGGCTTCTACGACGAGGCGGGACGGAAACATCCTTCAGCTCCGGAGAAGCTGCGCTTCAACGATGCGCTGAAGCGCATGCTCGACCGCTTGGTGACCGACCTGATCGAGAACACGCGGGCGCGCATCGCGTCGGCCGGCGTGAAGAGCGTGGAAGACGTGCGCGCGAATCCGCAGCGACTGGCGGCGTTCAGCGATGCGGTGGAGCGGCAGCGCGCGCAGGCGAAGGCGTTTCTGTACGAGGCGCTCTATTACAGTCCTGATCTCAAGCCGGAGAAGGAGCACGCCGATCGGGTGATCTCAGAGCTGTTCGCGCACTGGATGCAGAAACCCGAAGACCTGCCGCGCAGCTACCAGGAGAAAGCGCGACAGGAACCTCTGGCGCGCGTGGTGTGCGACTACATCGCGGGGATGACCGACAACTTTATTTTGGAGCAGCACCGAAGGGTGACGGGGTAAAGGTGTTCACCGCAGAGACACAGAGACAGGGCTAGCTGGCACGTTTCTTTTGAGCATCCATATAGCGCCGAAGCAACAGGTTGATTGCGGTCTGATAACCCTTGCCGCGCTTGCGGAAGAACTCCAGAACGTCTGCGTCGACTCGAAGGGTGACTTGTTTCTTGCGTGGCGCGATTCGGATCGCGTTATCCGCGAAGTCAATTCCGTGCTTCTTGAGATTGAGAGCGCGCTTGCGCTCGTCCCATTCAAATCGCACCGTATTGTAGCTACAAATGTAACTACAACGCAATGACCGTCCTATTTACCGTAAGTGATCTTGTAGATGGGGCCGCTGGCGTCGTCGGTGACGTACATGGAGCCCTGGCTGTCGAAGGCGATGCCCACGGGCCGGCCCATCCATTCGCCCTTTTTGGTTTCGCCGGGCTTGAGCCAGCCGGTGATGAAGTCCTGCGGCGTGCCGGGCGTGGAGCCATCGGGGAGCGGGATGCGGACGACTTTGTATCCGGTGGGGACGCTGCGGTTCCACGAGCCGTGGAAGGCGACGAAGAGGCTGTTGCGGTATTCGGCGGGGAATTGCGAGCCGTAGTAGAACGCGATGCCGAGCGGCGCCGAGTGCGCCTGGTACTTCACCTTCGGCGGAATGGTGGAGGGGCAGCGCCTGGCGCCTTCGGCGGCGTTGGCCGGATCGATGACGCGGTCGCCGTAGCAGTAGGGCCAGCCGAAGTCGCCGCCGGTCTTGCCCAGGTCGTTGATTTCTTCCGGAGGGAGGTTGTCGCCGAGCCAGTCGCGTCCGTTGTCGCCGGCCCAGACGGTGCCGGTCTTCTCGTTGTAGGCGAGGCCGACGGCGTTGCGCAGGCCGCGGGCGAAGACGTGTCCGCCGGCGCCGTCTTCGTTGAACTCCATGACGCTGGCGCGGCGCGGGTCTTTTTCGGGCGTGACGTTTTCCGACGAGCCGATGGAGACGTAGAGCTTGCCGTTGGCGAAGACGATGGTGCGGGTGGAGTGCATGCCGCTGCGCGGGGTCTCCAGGATGGGCTGCGGGTTGGTGGCCTTCAGGCTGGCTTCGTCCCAGTCGTAGCGGACGACGCGGTTGGTTTCCGCGATGTAGAGCTTGCCGTTGTGGAAGGCGATGCCGTGGGGCACGTCGAGGTCTTCGAGGACCTTCACGACGCGCTGCGCTTTGCCGGTGTGCAGGGGATCGGGGAACGCCAGCACCAGGCCGTCGCTCTGCGAGGTGGCCAGCAGCACGCCGCCGGGGCTGAAGGCCATGAGGCGCGGATGCGCGCCGGTCTCGGCAAAGATGGAGATGTGGAAGCCGGGCGGGAGGTGGAGGCGGTTGAGATCGACTTCGGCGGAGCGGCACGCGGTAGTCGTGATGATGGCGAACAGCAGCACGGGAAAGAGTCGTCGCATGGGGGAGCATTGTAAATGTGGGGTGCTGGACGGTCTCGGATGGTGGAACGAGCGCGGGCCGCTTGAATCCCCATGATCGCTTTCAAGTTCAGTTCCTGCCAGTTGCAGGGAGAGCGAATGGCCACCGTTCCGCAGCCACCGGAGAGACCGGAATCGTTCAGCATCGTTTTTGAACGCGAAACCGGCGGCCGATGGCTCGCCGAGGTCCCCGAACTGCCGGGAGTCATGGCCTATGGCGCGACCAGGGAGGACGCCGAAGTCGCGGTTACCGCGCTGGCATTGCGCGTGATTGCAGATCGCACCGAGGAGTCGAGAAAGCCTCCGAAAGCTATCAAGTTCCAGTGAATTCGTTGCCGGGCAGCAAAGCACGGCGTGTTTACCAAGCCTTGCTGCGCATCGGGTGGCGTCGCAAACCTGGCAAAGGCGGATCGCACGTTCAGCGTGAGCGCGAAGGATATCGGGAGTTCACGTGGGCGTGGCACGACTCGGTGGAGACCGGTCCGATTGCCCTGAAGAAAATCGCGAAGTACACGGGACTGAAACCGAAAGACCTGTGAGCCGCCGAACTGACCGCATTCCCGTCCGCTAGAATTCTGTTGTGTCCCTCCGCTTCGATATCCTTGCCCGCTCCGGCGCTGCGCGCCGCGGGCGGCTGTGCTTGCCGCACGGCACGGTGGAGACGCCTGTCTTCATGCCGGTGGGGACGCTGGCGACGGTGAAGAGCGTGCCGCAGGATGTGCTCGAGGAGCTGGGCGTCGAGATCCTTCTGAGCAATACCTATCATCTCTATTTGAGGCCGGGCGTGGAGCAGGTGCGGCAACTGGGCGGGCTGCACCAGTTCATGAGCTGGCCGCGGCCCATCCTGACCGATTCGGGCGGGTTCCAGGTGTTCAGCCTGAGCGACTTGCGCAAGATCAGCGAAGACGGCGTGGAGTTCCGCTCGCACCTGGACGGCGCGTCGTGTTTTCTGGGACCGGAGAGCGCGACGGCGGCGCAGATCGCGCTGGGCGCCGACATCATCATGGCGTTCGACGAGTGCACCGAGTATCCGGCGGAGCGGGAACGGGCGCGGGAGAGCATGGAGTTGAGCGCGCGCTGGGCGGGGAGGTGCCGGGCGTATTTCGAGGCGCACAAGCACGAGGCGCCTTGGGTAGAAGTGCCAAGTGCCGAGTGCCGAGTACCGAGTGAAACCGCCGGACTGCAATCGTTGTTTGGCATCGTGCAAGGCGGCGTCTTCCCCGATCTGCGGAAAGAATCAGCCGAGCGCACGATCGAGATCGGTTTCGATGGCTATGCGATCGGCGGGTTGAGCGTGGGCGAGCCGCGCGAGATGACACGCGAGGTGGTGGCGGCGACCGTGCCGCTGCTTCCTGAAGACAAGCCGCGCTACCTGATGGGCGTGGGCACTCCGGAAGAAATTGTGCAGTACGCCCAGATGGGGATTGACATGATGGACTGCGTGCTGCCCACGCGGGCGGCGCGGCACGGGCTGCTGTTCACCAGCGAGGGGCGCATCACGATCAAGAATGCGCGCTACGCGGCGGACGACGGGCCGCTCGATCCGCGGTGCGGGTGCAAGGTGTGCGCGCGCTATTCGCGGGCGTATCTGCGGCACTTGTATGCGACGAACGAGTCGCTGGCGGGGGTGCTGAACACGGCGCACAACCTGGCGTATTACCTGGGCGTGATGCGCGGGGTAAGGGAGCGGATTGAGCAGGGAGCTTCGGTGGCGCGGTGAGTGCCGCCCCTCCAGGGCACGATGGTTTCCCGGCGTGTACCCCGGGGCTTCGGCCCTGGGCCAACGAATGTCGCCCGCTTTGCGGGCGGGGTGGTTGGCAGAGGTCGAGTGCATGGACCTGGGTGCGGGCGAGGTCGCCTACATCCCCACGGTCGGTGGTGACGTGCCGACGGGCGAGGGCGCCCGTCGCTACGTGAGCTCCCGCGTTTGCTCTACAACCGGGTGAGGTGGCGTGCCGACGGGCGAGGGCGCCCGTCGCTACAGCCTCGAGGGCAGTGGTGGCCAGCTCGCGGACGAGGGCGCCCGCGCCACGCGGGTTGTGCTGGGCCGAGATATTCGTGCCGGGATGCTCGCGGGCGAGGTCGCCGGCGTGCAAAACGGTTGTGAGTGCAACGTAAATTGTGCGTACTGCACCGTTTTGTCCCGGCGCTCTCTCTGTTGTCTCTGGAACCTTGACACTTGCGCGCAGGCTGCGGCATTCTATGGGACTTGGGGAGTTGGCAGGGCTTGTGTCTGAGGTCCCCCTGCGCCGCGTTCGGGGCAGTTTGCGGGGGTGGCGGCGGGACGCGGCATTCCGAAGTGGCATTGAGCAGCACCCCAGTCTGTAACGCCCGACCTTCACCGAGGCACCACGCGGACGGCGGCAAGCAGGCGCCTGGGGCAAGGGACGGAAGCAGCAGTTGTCCGCGCGCGCCTGAGCGGCAAGGACATCCCCGAGGCTTGTACCCCTGGGGACCCGAATCCCGAAGCAGAAGCACAGAGGAAAGACTGGGCAGCGACGAGCACGAGCATGGGCGCTGCGAGTTCCCGGTTGAGAGGACTTGGCCGCTCCGATGACAGTCTTCAGCAGCGCAGGCGTCCTCCTGCAGGCGCCGGGCGGCAGCGGGGGCATCCTGATGTGGCTGCCCCTGGTGTTCATTTTCGGTGTCTTTTACTTTCTGCTGATCCTGCCGCAGCAGCGGCGCCAGCGGAAGTGGCAGGAGATGCTGAACGCGCTGAAGACGGGCGACAAAGTGGTGACCAGCGGCGGCCTGCGCGGCACCATCATCGCCATCAAGGAGGACGCGGTGCAGTTGCGCGTGCCGCCCGACAACCTGCGGCTGGAAGTGACGCGGTCGTCGGTGGTGCAGGTGGCGGAAGAAAAAAGTTGATAGCAGTGAACATCGGGCCATCGGGTCATCGGGTCATTGAGACTGGACACGTGAGCCGACAGCGGCCAAATGACCCGATGAGACAATGACCCGATCTTCAATGACCCGATCTTCAATGACCCAGGGCAGTTCATGAAGAAGAACCTACTCGGCAAAACGATACTGATTGGCGCGGTGCTGCTGGTGTTCCTGTTCGGCATCGTTGGGATACCGAAGGGCGTGAGCGGCGGCGCGCTGCTGGCCGGGATTACCGACCGCATTCATCTCGGGCTCGACCTGAAGGGTGGCACGCACCTGATCCTGCAAGTGCAGGTTGCCGACGCGGTCAACGCCGAATCCGACCGCGTGGTGGAGCGCCTGAAGGACCAACTGAAGCGCGCCGGCGTTACCTACAGCGACATCAGCAAGCCCGACGCGGCGAGCGCGCCCGACAAAGTGGTGATCCGCGGAGTTCCGCCCGACGCGACCAGCCAGGTGCGCAACCTGGTGAGTGAGCAGCTTCCCGAGTGGGACCTGGCTTCCGGGGCCGAGAACACGTGGACGCTCTCGATGAAGGCGCAGTCGCTGGCCGCGCTGAAGAACCAGGCGGTGCAGCAGGCGATCGAGACCATCCGCAACCGCATTGACCAATTGGGCGTGAGCGAGCCGATCATCCAGGAGCACGGCCTGGGCGATTACCAGATTCTTGTTCAGCTCCCCGGCGTCGACGATCCGGGGCGGGTGAAAGAGATCATGCAGTCCACCGCCATGCTGGAAATCCGGCAGTCGTTTGGCGGGCCGTACGCGAGCGAGCAGGAAGCGCTGGCGGCGCACAACGGGTCGATCCCACCTGACCAGGTGCTGATGAAGGGGCGGAACTTCCGCTCGGGTGGCGGGGACCAGCCGGCCGAGGCCTTCTACCTGATTTCGCGCAGCTCGGCCGTGGCGGGGCGCGACCTGCGGGACGCTTCGTCATCGCGGGATGAGAACGGGCGTCCGGCGGTGCACTTCAACCTGACCGGCGACGGCGGACGCCGCTTCGCGGCCTTCACCGGGTCGCACGTGGGCGACCAGCTCGCGGTGGTGCTCGACAACAAAGTGCAGGAAGTGGCGACCATCCAGGAAACGATTCACGACAGCGGCCAGATCACCGGCATTGGCGACGAGCAGCGCGCGAAAGACGTGGCCATGGTGCTGCGCTCGGGGGCGCTGCCGGCCGGCATCCGGTACCTGGAGGAGCGCACGGTGGGGCCGTCGCTGGGCGCCGATTCGATCCGGCAGGGCGTGCGCGCGGCCATCATCGGCATGGCGGCGGTGCTGATCTTCATGCTGGTGTACTACCGCGGCGCGGGCATCAACGCCAACGTCGGGCTGATTTTGAACCTGATCATCCTGCTGGGCTTCCTCGGCTTCACCGGGGCTACGCTCACGCTGCCGGGCATTGCCGGCGTGATCCTGACGGTCGGCATGGGCGTGGATTCCAACGTGCTGATTTTCGAGCGCATCCGGGAGGAGCTGCGCGCGGGCAAGTCGGCTGCGGCGGCGATCGACCAGGGCTTCAAGCACGCCTGGGTGACGATCGTGGATACGCACGTCACCACGATTGTTTCGGCATTCATTCTGTTCGTGTTCGGCACCGGGCCGGTGCGCGGCTTTGCGGTCACGCTGACCTTCGGCCTGCTGGCGAACCTGTTTACGGCTGTGTTCGTTTCGCGCGTGATCTTCGATGCGGTGCTGAACCGCAAGCAGCCGGGCGAAGCGCTGAGCATTTAGCGACTGGTGATTTGATATCGGTTACCTGGCGAGAGCGCGGGATGGCGTCGAAGAGCGCCGCCCATGACAAAGGACCAACAGGAAACGACAAATAAGGAATTCCGGGGTACTTGTGGAGTTTTTTCGTAATCCGAACATCGACTGGTTAGGGAAGAAGTGGTACTTTCTCGGCTTCTCGCTGATGTTCAGCGTGGCGGGCGTGCTCAGCATGCTGTTGTGGCACGGCATTCCGCTGGGTGTTGACTTTCGCGGCGGCACCGACGCGTATGTGAAGTTCGTGGACACGCCGAACCTGGACCAGATCCGCGGCGACCTGGACCGCGCCGGGCTGAAGAACGCCCGCATCCAGCGCTACGGCGAAGCTGGCAGCAATGAGGTGCTGATCGGCCTGGCAGAGAAGGAAACCAGCGAGGCCTCGCTGGACAAGGGCAAGAACACCATCATCGAGGCGCTGGAGAAGAGTTCGCCGGCCTCGCAGGCCGCCGCCAACGCCGGCAAGCGAGACCTGAACAACGCCAGCTCGCTCACCATCCAGAATTTCCTGATGGAAAAAGACCCGCTGCGCGCCGGGACCGACGCGACGCAGAAATACCAGGCCGAAGCGCAGAAGATTGTGAGCTTCCGCGACAAGGCGCACGGGGGCGTGCTGCGCTCGATTGACGACCTGCGCCAGGCGGTGGATGCGAAAGTAGTGGACGCGCTGAAAGACGGCTTTTATCTTTCCGGCTTCGGCGTGCGCAACGTGGAGATCGTAGGGCCCCAGGTCGGCAAGCAACTGCAGACCCAGGCGCGCTGGGCGATCCTCGGATCGCTGGCGGGCATGCTGGTGTACCTGTGGTTCCGCTTCGAACTGATCTACGGCGTGGCGGCGGTGGTGGCCGTGTTCCACGACACGCTGATCACGGTGGGCGCGTTCTCGCTGACCAACAAGGAAATCAGCCTGACGGTGATTGCCGCCATCCTGACGCTGGTCGGCTACTCGATGAATGACACGATCGTGATCTTCGACCGCATTCGCGAGAACCTGAAGCTGCTGCGGCGCGAGCCGCTGGGCGACATCGTGAACCGGAGCATCAACCAGACGCTGAGCCGGACGATCCTGACCTCAGGCTTGACATTCCTGACGGTGCTCTCGTTGTATGTGTTCGGCGGGGAGGTCCTGCATGGGTTCTCCTTTGCCCTGGTAATCGGCATCTTAATCGGTACGTATTCGTCCGTCGCGGTCGCCGCGCCCATGCTGGTGGCTTACCAGGAGTGGCGCGCGAAGCAGGGACGCAGGACCCTGGCCCCGGTGGCCAGTGAACCGGCCCGGAAGCAGAAGGTCCGGGTAAAGGCATAATTTCCAAGGAAAACGGCCCCGTGGCGCCGGGTTTTGGCGCGATGGGGCGGAAAGGGCCCAGCAGCAGAGACCATCCCGGGAGCAAACTGGCGGCTTCCGGTGTCAAAACAACAGGGACACGTGTTGCAGGGGGGTATGAGGCTATGTTTGAAGACAGCCTTATTGAATCCGGCGGCCGGCTAAAAACGAAGCGGGGCTGGACGACGATTTTCTCGTTCGCCTTCCAGACCGGGCTGATCATCATCCTGATTTTGATCCCGCTGATTTATACCGAGGCGCTGCCGAAGCAGCAGCTCATGACGTTCCTGGTGGCCCCGCCACCGCCACCTCCGCCACCGCCGCCTCCGGCGGCCACTCCGGTGAAGGTGGTCAAGATCGTCCAGACGGAAATTGAAAACGGGCAGCTCCGCACACCCACCAAGATTCCCCAGAAGATCCAGATGATCAAGGAAGAGGAAGCGCCGCCGCCGGTTTCCGGGGTGGCGGGCGTGGTGGGCGGCGTGCCCGGCGGCGTGCCGGGCGGGCAGATGGGCGGCGTCATTGGCGGCATCATCAGCTCCGCGCCGGTGGCGGTGCCGAAGGTGGCGACACCGCAGCGGGTGCGCGTCTCGCAGGGCGTGACCACGGGCAACCTGATCCACGACGTGAAGCCGATTTATCCGGCGATCGCCAAGGCGGCGCGCGTGCAGGGCGCAGTGGTGCTGCAAGCCATCATCAGCAAGCAGGGCACGATCGAAGGCCTGAGGGTGGCCAGCGGACACCCGATGCTGGTGCAGGCGGCGCTCGATGCGGTGAAGCAGTGGCGCTACAAGCCGTACATCCTGAACGGCGAACCGGTCGAGGTGGAGACGCAGATTACGGTGAACTTCACGCTCTCGGGCGGCTAAACGTCTTGGGCCGGACGCAGGCGGCAATGGGTAGGGCAGGCCCACCCGGAGCAGGTACGAGGAATCAAAGCTGCTGTGGCCGCCGGGCTGGCGCGGAGGCGTACAATCGTGGGATTTTCGCGGCGTCTGAGACGTTGTCTGTAAGAAGGCCGGGGCCGCCGGCAAGGATGGACGCAGGCGGCCCGGAGTTTTTCAGCAATCGGTCATTCGTAACGAGTTCCTGAGGAGGAAAACAACAACTCATGTTGGCAAACCTAGCAGCACTGGCAATGACGCATGCCGGGACCCTGGCGCTCTGGATGCAGGGAGAGGGCGCGGTTGGATGGGACCCGGTTTCATTGTGGAAGCAGATGGGGTGGCTGGCCCGGATCGTGGTCATCATCCTGTTCATCATGTCGGGCTGGTCGATCGGGGTGATGATTGACCGCTGGATGGCGTTCAGCGCCGCCCGCAAGCAGTCGCGCGCCTTCGCGCCGGCGGTGGCGGGAGCGCTGCGCGAAGGCAAGATCGATGAGGCGATCCGCGTAGCCGAGCGCAACAAGAAGAGCCACCTGGCGAAGGTCGTGACCGCGGGATTGCAGGAATTCCGGGCGCACTCGGATTCCTCGGACATTCCGGGCGAGACGATTGAAGCCTCCAAGCGCGCGCTGGAGCGCGCCGAAGCCATCGTTCACGCCGAGCTGAAGCGCGGCCTGGGCGGGTTGGCGACCATCGGATCGACGGCGCCGTTCGTGGGCCTGTTCGGCACGGTGGTGGGCATTCTGAACGCATTCCGCGAAATCTCGAACCAGAAGGCAACCGGACTGGGCGCGGTGGCGGGCGGCATTTCCGAAGCGCTGGTGACGACGGCCATCGGGCTGTTCGTGGCCATTCCCGCGGTGATGATGTTCAACTACTTCACCAACCGCGTGGAAGCGTTCGACGTGGAGATGGACAACTCGTCGAGCGAGCTGATCGATTACTTCCTGAAGCGGCGGGGCGCAGCGCGCCGACCGTAGTTCCAGGGCCTCGAGGTTGTTTTCCTCCAGCCTGAATCGGGTCCGCCCGGCTGCCAACGGCAGGGCGGGCCCGCAGGCGCGAAAACAGCGGCTGAGGCGGGAGATAGCAGAGCATGGCAATCGCAAAACGAGACGAAGGCAGCAAGGTCAATTCGAACATCAACGTCACACCGATGGTGGACGTGATGCTGGTGCTGCTGATCATCTTCATGGTCATCACGCCGATGTTGCAGAAGGGCGTGAGCGTGGACATGGCCAGGACCGACAATCCGCAGCAGATGCCGGACGCCGACAAGGAAGACGCGCTGCTGGTGGCGATCACGCGCGACGGCAAGGTGTTCTTCGGCAACGACCAGACGACGGCCGACCAGCTTTCACCCAAGATCAAAGACCGCATCGCCAACCGAGTGGACAAGCGGGTGTTCATCCGCGCCGACGCGCGCGCCAAGTACGGGTCGGTGGTGGAGGTGGTGGACAACGTGCGCGCCGCGGGCGTGGACCAGCTTGGGCTGCTCACCGAGCAGCGCAAACAGGGATCGTTCGCGCCGGCGCCGGGGACAGCGCCGACGGGCGGCGGGAAATAGCGGCAAGAATTCAAGCCCGCCGCGAGCGGGCTGACGAAAGGTTCCGGCTATGGCAATGAGCATGGGGAGTGGCAACGGGCCCTCCGCCGACATCAACGTAACGCCGCTGATTGACGTGCTGCTGGTGCTGCTCATCATCTTCATGGTGATCACACCGCTCACGCCCAAGGGCCTGGACGCGCTGGTGCCGCAGCCGCCGAAGGACCAGACCAAGCAGAGTGAGCCGATGGACCGCACCATTGTGGTGCAGCTCATCTCCAACGGCACCGACAAGCCGTCGCTGAAGATCAACCAGGACGATGTGACCTGGGAGTCGCTGCAGGGACGGCTAACCGACATCTACAAGACGCGCGCGCAGAAGGTAATGTTCGTGAAGGCGGACGACAATCTGCCCTTCGCCGACGTGGCGCAGGTGATCGACATCGCGCACGGCGCCGACCCCGACCTGAAGATCGGCCTGATCACGGCGAAGATCGAGCAGGGCGGCTAAGACGTCACGCGGGCCCGGCGCATGGCGCCGGGCGCGCGGCTTTTCGGCCCAAACAATTTTGCGGACACGGCCGGTTGAGTCACGATGGCGCGCCGCTGGCGCGCGTATAATCCCGCGTTTGCGGGGCGCCCGATGGGCGCGGCGCAAGGGGCCCGGCGAATTCCTTACGGAGTGATGGAACTCAAATGAGGCGAAGCGAACAGAGGGTGAACGGAGGCAGGAAAACCGCGGGGAGGGCGCTGGCGATCTGCGCCCTGGCGGGGGTGATGCTGGTGGCCGCCGGCTGCGACAAGCTGCGGGCACGCGACCAGCTCAACAAGGGCGTGCAGTCCTACAAGAACGCGCGCTACGAAGAGGCGATTGACCACTTCAAGAACGCGGTGCAGCAGGACCCCTCGCTGATCAACGCGCGGCTCTACCTGGCCACCGCTTATGCGCAACAGTACATCCCCGGCGTCGACAGCCCCGACAACGTGAAGTACGGCGAGCAGGCGATCGAAGAGTACAAGAACGTACTGCAGCGCGATTCCAAGAACGTGAACAGCGTGAAGGGCATCGCGTACCTGTATCTGCAGATGAAGAAGTTCGACGACGCGAAGGAGTACTACAAGAAGGCGATCGAACTCGATCCCAACGATCCCGAGGCGTACTACTCGGTGGCGGTGATCGACTGGACGCAGTCCTACAAGGACTCGGCCGACCTGAAGGCCGCCGAAGGGATGAAGGTGGACGACGACGTCACCGGCAAGAAGAACGACAAGCTCTGCCAGCAGCTGAAGGAGAAGAACGAGCCGCGTGTGAATGAAGGCATTGATATGCTGAAGAAGGCGCTCGATCTGCGTCCCGATTACGACGACGCGATGGCCTACATGAACCTGCTGTATCGGCGCAAGGGTGACATCGCGTGCGGCGATTCGGAAGCGCGGCAGGCGGACCTGAAGACGGCTGACGAGTGGGTGGACAAGACCATGGCCACCAAGAAGGCCAAGGCGGAGAAGCAGCAAGGTCCGGGCGGCATCACGCTCGACCAGCCGACCAAGTGAGGGTTGCCTGTGATCAGAGCCCGGCCGAAGCGGCCGGGCTTTTCTTTTAGAATCGGAAAACGCTGCCGGCCGCCGGCCACTGGCTGAACCCCGCCAAGGGCAATCATTGAGGGGAAGCGGCGGCGCATTGTCCAGCAGGAATCAGCGAGGAGCAGCAGCGTCCTTTTATGTTCCGCAAAGTGCTGATTGCCAATCGCGGTGAGATCGCGGTGCGGGTGATTCGCGCGTGCCGCGAGGCGGGCATCGCCACGGTCGCCGTCTATTCGGACGTGGACCGCGCGGCGCTGCATGTTCAGCAGGCCGACGAGGCGTACGGGATCGGGGCGGCGCCGGCGGCGGAGTCTTACCTGAACGTCGGCAAGCTGATCGAGGTGGCGCGGCGCAGCGGGGCCGAGGCGGCGCATCCCGGCTACGGGTTCCTGTCGGAGCGGCCGGAGTTTCCGCGCGCCTGCCAGGAAGCGGGCATTAAGTTCATTGGGCCGACGGCGGCGGCGATGGAGCTGATGGGGTCGAAGACCCGCGCCCGGCAGGCGATGCGGGCGGCGGGCGTCCCGATGGTGCCGGGGTCGACGCGCGGCCTTGCGTCAGCAGAGGAGGCGCGCCGGTTGGCGCGCGACATCGGATATCCGGTGATGCTCAAGGCCGCGGCGGGCGGCGGCGGCAAGGGCATGCGGCTGGTGCGCAGCGAAAGCGAGCTCGGGGCCGCGCTGCGCGACGCGCAGAGCGAGGCGCTGCGCGCGTTCGGCGACGGCGAGGTCTACATCGAGAAACTGATCGAGCGGCCGCGGCATATCGAAATCCAGGTCCTGGCCGATGAGCACGGCCACTGCGTTTACCTGGGCGAGCGCGAGTGCTCCCTGCAGCGGCGGCATCAGAAGGTGGTGGAAGAGGCGCCATCGCCGCTGGTGGATGAGCGGATGCGGCGCGCCATGGGCGAGGCGGCCGTCCGGGCGGCGCTGGCGGCGGGCTATACCAACGCGGGGACGATCGAGTTTCTCGTGGACGCGCAACGCAACTTTTACTTCCTGGAGATGAACACGCGTTTGCAGGTGGAGCATCCGGTGACGGAGCTGGTCACCGGGCTCGACCTGGTGCACCTGCAACTGCGCATCGCGGCGGGTGAGCCGCTGCCCTTCGCGCAAGACGATGTGCAACTGCGCGGGCACGCGATCGAATGCCGGGTGTACGCCGAGGACCCGGAGAACAATTTTTTTCCTTCGCCGGGGCGCATTGCGCGGCTGGTGACGCCCTCCGGGCCCGGCATACGCGAGGACAGCGGGGTGTACGAAGGATGGACCGTGCCGCTCGACTACGATCCGCTGCTCTCCAAGCTGATCGCGTTCGGCGACGACCGGGCTTCGGCCATCGCGCGGCTGCGGCGCGCGCTCGATGAGTACTTCATCGGCGGGATCCGCAGCAATCTCTCGTTGTTTCGCCGCATCCTGCGCGACCCCGAGTTTGTGGCGGGGCAAATCGACACGGGCTTCCTGGATCGGCTGCTGGCGCGGGCTGAAGGGGGCGCGGAGCGCGAGGACGGCGACCTGGCGGAAGTTGCGGCGGCCGCGGCGGCCATCTTCAGCGCACTGAACGGAAGCGCAGGAGTTGTGCCGGCCAACTTCGCCCCTCAAGCCAATGGAGGGCCTGAGTGGGGCGCCCGGAACGGCCCGGTGCAACCGCAGAAGGGGAACTGGAAGCGGGCGGCGCGCGAGGAGTCGCTGCGATGATTTACGACGTCATGGTTGACGGCAAGCGGCGCCGGGTGGAGCTGAAAGCGCTGGAAAACGCGGGCGCAGGAGCGTCCGCCGAAGATCCCGCTCAAGCCAACGGAAGGCTTGAGCGGGGCAGCCGCAAGTGGCGGGTGCTGGTGGACGGCCGGGAAGTGACAGCGGATGCGGTCGCTGTCGGGCGCGACATGCTGTCACTGCTGATTGGCGGGAGGTCCTACGAAGTCTTTCGCGATGCCACCATCACCGAGAACGGCGCGGCAGAAATCCGAGTGCGCGGGCGGCGCTTCCTGGTGGAGGTCCGCGATCCCAGGGCGCTGCGCAGCCGGCGCGCAGCCGCCGGACATGCCGACGGCCCTCGCAGGCTGCTGGCCCCTATGCCAGGCAAGGTGATTCGGGTGCTTGCGCCCGTGGGCGCCAAGGTCGAGGCCGGCGAAGGCGTGCTGGTGATCGAGGCGATGAAGATGCAGAACGAGCTGAAATCGCCCAAGGCGGGGACTGTCAGCAAGATTGCCGTCAGCGAGGGGGCGGCGGTGAATGCCGGGGATGTGTTAGCGGTAGTCGAGTAACGAAAAAACTTGCCGGGAGAAGAGCGACCTGAGGTCCTGGCTGTTTTGATCCGCGTTTATCCGCGGAAATCGGCGGCAAGCGTTTTTAGCGCGCGCCGGCGTTCTTCAGAACTTCATCGGCGAAGAAGTTTTCCACTTTTGCCTGGTCGCGGATGCTCTCGTAGTACGCGGCCTTGAGCAACTGCTCGCGGCGGTCGCGGAGCTGCTCGCGGATGGCCTGCTGCACGCGCGGATCGGTGAGGTCCCGCTGACCCGCGGGTTCCTTGGAGATGAGCTTCACGATGCGGTAGCCCACCACCTGTCCGGTGCGCGGATCGACGGCGCGGATGATGGCGCTGTACTGGCCAGGCTTGAGCTTCATCACGGCGTCGCGGGTGAGCGGGTCGGTCCCCTTCAGCGCCGACTCGGGGACGAAGCCCATGTCGCCGCCGTTGCTGCTGGAGTCGGGGTCTTCGGAGTAGTTCATCGCCACGGTGGAGAAATCTTCACCGCTGTCGAGGCGGTTGATCAGCATCTGCGCCTTCTTGCGCGCTTCGGCGTCGCCGTTGGCCTTGTCGTTCTTCAGGTTGCGAACCTGCGGATTGGGCATGGGCGTGACGATGATGTGGGCCAGGTGGTACTGGGGCTCGATGAGGTTGAACTCAGCCTTGTGCGAGTTGTAATAGCTCTCGATGTCCTTGTCGGAGACGTTGATCTTGGACGTGATCTCCTTGTTCAGGACCTTCTGCGCGGTGAGGGAGCGGCGCAGGTCGCGCTTGAAGTCCTCTTCGGTGATGCCTTTTTCCTGCAGGCGCTTTTTGAATTCGTCGGCCGAGTAGGGCGACTTGATCTCCTTGAGCTTGTCGTCCACTTCTTCGTCGGTGGCGAGCAGCGCCAGCTTCTCGGCGTGCTGCATGATGATTTCGTTGTCGATGAGTTCCTTGAGGATGCTGAGGCGCAGGCTGGCGGACTGCTCGTCGCTGACCGGCTGGGCGGGCTGCTGCGGCGTGCCGGCAGTCTGGTTGCGATAGTACTTCTCCAGTTCGGCGCGGAGGATCTTCTTGCCGTTGACGGTGGCGACCACGTCGCCGCCCGGCTTGGCCTTGCAGGCGACGGCAGCGGCCATGAGCAGTACCAGCGCCGCCACTGGCCCAGGTTTGCGAATGAACGATGCGATCAGATCGTGCTCCCGCTAGTTGGAATTACGGCCCTGGCCTGACGCGTCATTGGGGCCGGAGGCGCCGGCCGGACCGGCAGGCTGCCCGGCAGTGCGCAGGGCCTGATCCAGCGCCTTGCGAAAGTCTTCTTCGGGTACGGCGCCGTCGAGTTTGACCCCATTGACGAAATTCACCGGCGTGGAATCGAGGCCAAGGGTTTCGGCTTCGGCCAGCGAGGCCTTCACGGCGTCGTCGGGCTGGCTCTTCAGGCAGGCCTGGAGCCTGGGCAGGTCGAGCCCGTGCTTGCGGGCGGCATCCTGCGCGGCGCCGTCGAGGCGGGCGAACTGGCCGGCGCGGTCGGTGGCCGCCTGCTGCTGGAATTCCTTCACTTTCTCAGGACTGGGATCGGTGGGAGGCGTGCGCTGGGCGCCGGTGATGGCGCGCTGGTTGGCGTGCACGTAGTCGGCGAAATCCCAGTAGGCGTCGTTGCTCTGCGCGTTCAGGCAGTTGGAATCGATGGCCGCGCGCGTGGCCCAGGGATGCAGCGTGGCCAGCGGCAGGTCCTTGTAGACGAAGCGCACGCGATCGCCGTAGCTCTTGAGCAGGGCGTCGAACATGGTCTGGTGGTTGCGCGAGCAGAAGGGGCACTGGAAGTCGTCGTAGGTAATGACGGTGACCTTGGCGTCTTTGGCGCCGCGCCAGGGACGGCCCTTGAGGTCAATCTTTTCCGTCGGGTCGTCGATGTTGACCAACTGCTTCAGCGTTTGCCCGTCTTTGGAGAGCAGGAACTCGCGGGTGGTGGTCTTGTCGGCGCGGCTGAGCGTGACCTGGACTAGGTCGTAAGTGGGGAACTCGCTGCTGGGGCGGCGCGGACCGATGGCGATGTTTACGCTGGCGGGAATGTTGTAGTGGGCCCGCAGCAGGTGTTCCACGCGGCGGTTGACATCGGAATTCGAGGCCGACTGCGCTGAGCACCCCAGCGCAACCAGCAATAACCAGAAAACAGATCTTTGGACAGGACGCAACAAACTTCTCCAGACGTGGGAATCTGCTGTGATTATCTCATGCCGGAGAGCGGATTGGCGGGGGTGGCAGGGACGCGCTGGCGGCGACGACGCAATCGCCGGTCCACGTCCGGCAAAACAGGGCAGGCGTGGGGCACCATGCCGGCGCCCGTTCGAAGCAAAACCTGTGAGAAGAAAAGAAGAGCGGCTGCCGTCTGCGGCAGCCGCCGGAGTTGGACGCCGAACGAGGCTATTTCGGCGGCGTCATCGAGTCGCTCGAGTCTTTGCCCTTGCCGGTCACGGTGATGTGATCCACGACCTTGCGATTGCCCGCGTAGGACTGGGCGATGCGCTTGGCGGTCTGCTTCTCTTTGCCGGTGGAGACGGCGCCGGTCAGCTCGATCTCTGAGTCGGTGACGTTGACGTTGATGTTGCTCGTGGCCAGCGTGCTCTCGTTCTTGATCGCGGTCTGGATCTGCGATTGCAGGTCGCCGCCCACGGTCTGGCCGCCGGCGGCGAGGCCGCCCGTGGTCGACTGCTGAGCGCCGGACTGAGTGCCCGCCTGGCTGCCGGACGCCTGCGAGCCGCTGGTCTGGCCGGCAGGAGGCTGGTCGGTTTGCGGCAGACCGGGCGCGCCAGTGGATCCGGCGCCGGCGATCGCGCCGCTGGATGAGCCGGACGGTGAGCCGGTCACCTTGATGTTGTCAACGATGTTGATGTTGGGCGCCACGGACTGCGCGATGCGCGTGGCCTGGTCCCTGTCAGCCTCGCTGGAGACGGTACCGGAAAGCTGAATGTTGTTGCTGCTGTCGCTGGCCGCCGCAACCGTTACGCCGCTCAGGTTGGTTTGCTGCATGAGGGCGCCCTGAATCTGCGACTGGGCCTGCGCCGCCGAGCCTGCCGCAGTGGCACCAGAGGCGCTGCTCGGCGTCTGCCCCATGCCGCTCTGCGACGATGTGCTCGGGTTGGCGCTGCTTGGCGCGGCGCTCTGGCTGCCACTGGGGACAGAGCCCATCGTGTCAGCGCGGCCCTCGCCGGCGTTGGCGCTGGTGGCGCTGCCAGCGGTCGCGCCGGCGGTGGACTTCTGCGTGTCAGCCGTGGCGTGCGCGTCGGTGCTGCCTGGCGCCTTGCTCGACGCGGAGGCGCCGGTGGAGGGCGCAACTTCCAGCTTGGTCTCGACCTTGTGGACGCCGGGAACGGCCTTCGCCATTTCCTTCGCCTTCTTCCTGTCGTCCTTGTTGGCGACGCTGCCGGTGAGGGTGACCTTGCCGTTCTCAACCTTCACGACAACGTTCGACATGCTGCTGTCGGTCGAAAGCTGCTCTTTGACCTGGCGCTCCAGCGTTGCATCGTCGACCCTGGCCTCGGCCTTCTCAGGCTTGGCCGGTTCGGTCCTGGCCGGCTGCTGGGTCTCGTCCTTGGTCTGGTCAGGATTCTTGTTGGTCTGTGTGGGATCGCTGGTCTGCGGGAACGTGGAAGGGGTTGTGGGCGCTTGTCCGGGCGACGCCTGCGGATAGCCCGGCGTCTGCGAAGGCGCCTGCGCATAGGCCAGGGTCGCTGAAACGGCCAGCGCCAGAACCCATGTATAGACGTGCTTGCTCATAACTCTTGTCTCCCCGATGGATTTTTGTGTGCGATGCCGCGGGATGTGCCCGCGAAATTGACGAAGGGCGCGCAAAGGAAATATCGAGCGGCCAGTAGAACTCACTCCTTCGCGCCTGGCTGCACGCTGTACACCATTGGGTGCAGCCCAGGCGCGCGGGGCTGCCCGTAAATGGCGGAAATCGAGCTACTTACAAGCAGAGTCGCGGCCCGCAGAGGGCCCTGGCGGGGTGGCGGGAGCGGGCCGGGAATTGTGGGCACGCCGGTGCCCAAGGTGGGCGGGCATTTAGAACCTGGCAGTCAGCCCTTCGCCCCGGCGCGTCCCACGCTGCCCGGTCAAATGCTCGTTGCGAAATGCCAAGAGCCGGCTTCTGCAGGGTTGTTGAACGCCGCTCGCACGCGACAGTAAACTGAACGCATGCATAAGCACGCGCACCGTCAAGACACCTCGCGCGTGCTGAAGTTTTCGCTCGCCGCCACCCTGGTCTACATCGGCCTGCTGGTGTTTGCCGGCATCCGGGCGCACAGCCTGGCGCTGCTGTCGGAGGCGGGACACAACGTTTCGGACCTGCTGGCGCTGCTGCTTTCGCTGGCGGCGGTGTACATCCAGCAGCGTCCGCCGTCGTCGACCAAGACGTTTGGCTATCAGCGCGCGGGCGTGCTGGCGGCGTTCCTGAACGCGGGCACGCTGGTGGTGATCAGCTTCGGCATTTTCTACGAGGCGTTCCGCCGGCTGAACGCGCCGGTGGAGGTGCATCCCGACCTGATGATGATGGTGGGCGGGGCGGGCGTGATCATGAACGGCGTGATCGCGCTGCTGCTGTGGCGATCGAGCCGCGACGTGAACATCCGCAGCGCCTTCCTGCACGAGGTGGGCGACACGCTTTCGACGGCGGCGGTGATCCTGGGCGGCTGGGCGATCCTGTGGACGGGGCAGACGTGGATCGATCCGGCACTCTCGATCGGGATTGCGGTGCTGATCCTGTGGTCGTCGCTCGGCATTGTGCGCGAGACGCTGAACATCCTGCTGGAAGGGACGCCGCGGGGGATGCAGCTAGGGCGGATTGCGGAAGCCATCCACGCCATTCCGGGCGTAAACGACGTGCACGACCTGCACGTGTGGAGCCTGGGGTCGGAATCGCACGCGCTGTCGTGCCACATCAGCATCGCCGACATTCCGCCGTCGGAGAGCGAAGCGATCCTGCGCGACGTCAAGATCGCGCTGCGCGAGCGCTTCCGCATTTACCACACCACGATCCAGTTCGAGCACGCGGTGTGTGAAGTGGCGCACGGCTGCGTGGCGCCGGTAGGGCAACAGCAGAGCGGGCACACGCTCTAGGAGCGTTGTCGGCCTTCGGTCTTCGGTCCCTGGCCCAACCTCCCGTTCTCATCGTCGCCGCCTTGCGGAAGCCCGGCTGACGGCCGAAGGGCAGTGAGCGAGGACTGTTGCTGAAATATTTCGCGCACGCGGTCGAGCGTGTCGATCTCATCCACAGGCTTGTCGGTTCGAATGCGCAGTATGCGCGGGAAGCGCAGCGCGAAGCCGCTGCTGTGGCGGTCGGAGCGCATCACGGCGTTGAAGGCGACTTCCAACACGATCCTGGGCTCGACGAGGCGCGAGAAGCCGCGGTCTTCGAGGGTGTGCGCCAGGAACCACTGGGTGAGTTCGAGGATTTCGGCGTCGGTGAGGCCGGAGTAGGCCTTGCCGACGTTGAGCAGCTCGTCGCCTGAGCGCACGGCGAAGGTGTAGTCACTGAGCAGGCCCACTCGCTTGCCGTGTCCGTACTCGGCAAGGGTGACGACCACGTCGAGCGTGGCCAGCTCGCGCTTCATTTTGAGCCATGCGCGGCCGCGGCGGCCGGGAGTGTAGGCGGAGGCAAGGTCTTTGATCATCAGGCCTTCGTTGCCGCGCGCCTGGGCAGCGTCGAAGAGGCGGTCGAGTTCTTCCGCTGACGTGGCGCGGAAAGCGGGCGCGCGCAGCACCTGGGCGGAGATGGCGGCATCGGCCAGCGGCGCGGGCGCGGCGTCTTCGAATGCGAGGCGCGACTGCGAGCGCGGCGCGGGTGGGTGCGATGCGACCGGCGCGCGCCGGGCGAAGACCTGGTCGAGCAGCGCGGCGCGCTCGCGCAGCGGGCGATCGATCTGCAACTCGCCGCCGGCATAGAGCAGGTCGAAGGCGACGTAAGCCACGGGCACGCTGCGCATCATGGCCGGCGTGACGCGCTTGCGTCCCAGGCGCTTCTGCAGCTCGGAGAACGGCAGGGCGCGGCCGGGAAGTGCGCCGGGAGCTGTTTCTCCGGGGATCAGCGACGACCAGGCGACGATTTCGCCGTCGAGGATGAGGTCTTCGCTGAAGCCTCCGAGCGGAGCGACCAACTCGGGAAACGAACCGGTGACTTCGTCGAGCGTGCGCGAGAAGAGGCGGACGCGGCGCGCGCCGGGCGCGCCCTGGTCATCGGCGGGGCCGATGTGCGCCTGCGCGCGGATGCCGTCGTATTTGTCTTCGACCGCGGCTTCGGGGAACCCGGCGAAGGCTTCTTCGGCGGAGCCGGCCGGGGTGGCCAGCATGAAGCCGATCGGGTGAAACAACCGCATGCGAGCGTCGGACAGGCGTCCTGCGGCGGCGAGACGGAGAGTCTCACCGATGTCGCCCAGCAGCATGTTGGCGCGCTGCACCGACTTAATGTCCGCGTCGCAGGCCTTGGCAATCGCTTCCTCGACCAGGCCCTCGCGCAGGCCGATGCGCAGCTCGCCGGCCATCAGCTTGACCAGGTACTTGGCCTCGAGCGTGGACGCGCGCGCCAACAGATAAATGACCAGCGCCAGCTTGGCCGCTGGTCCGCGCGCCGAAGCGATGGCGGCGAATCGGGACACGACGTCGGGGAGGGTGAGCGGCGAGGAGGAGGCCGGCGGTTGTAACTTGCGGCGGGCGAGGACGTCGTGCGCGGCGGCGCCGAGGTCGCCGTGGCGGCGATAAGCTGCGGCGAGCGCCGCTTCGCCCGCGCCGCTGACCTCGGCAATGGCCTGCCAGAGCAGCGCGCCGCCCACCTGCAACGTGGTTTCGGTGTAGGCGGGGAAGACGCGCCCGGAGAAAAAAAGCGCCGCGATGCCCGCTTCCTCGATCGGGCGTGACTTGAGCAGTTCGGCCACCAGGCGGACCTTTTCCGTCTTCCTGGTGGTGGCGGAAACGGCGCCGGCAGTCTGGGCAAAGGCGAGCACGAACGTGTCATTGTCGCAGAATCGGCACCAGCATTTAGCAGTTGGCACTTGGCGGTTAGGGTCCTATGTTGTGCGCCAAAATAGCGCCCGCAGGGGCCAAGGGCGGAGGGCCAACTGCCAGGGGTGATGTCACGCGGCTTGTGTAAATAGCTTGAGGGTGCGGGTTTTCCATTCCAGGGTAAATCTCTGGAAAATGGAGTAGATGATTCGGTCCACGCTTTTGACGTTCACAAAGCACACC
>Ga0070741_10001085_pt1 | contig 87179 bp, 88 predicted proteins | sample Coa_R1_4_FD_66440 | JGI IMG/M metagenome (GOLD analysis project Ga0070741, IMG submission 66440) | Surface soil microbial communities from Centralia Pennsylvania, which are recovering from an underground coalmine fire - Coalmine... | ecosystem: Environmental > Terrestrial > Soil > Unclassified ... | reverse complement strand
CCTAGCGAGAGGGTCCCACCCGTTCCCATCCCGAACACGGCAGTTAAGCCTCTCTGCCCCGATGGTACTGCACGCGCAAGTGTGTGGGAGAGTAGGTCGTCGCCCGAGTAAATAAACGGAACCCGGCTAGTGTTAACGCTAGCCGGGTTTTTTGTATCTTAATGTTGGAGAGCGACTCCCCAATTTAAATGGACCTGCTTAGAATGATCTCCGAACTTCAATCCGAGCGCCAGCGCCTGGACGAGGCCATACAGGCCCTGGAACGCCTTTCCGCCGGAAAAAACCGCCGCCGCGGACGGCCGCCTCGCTGGCTCAAGCAAGAGATTGCGCGCCATATTGCAAATGCCGATGGCGCGATGAAAAGCGAAAGCGACGTGGAAGCCGAGCCGTCAGCTTAGCGTCAAATAACGCATCCCCGCCCGCACCAGCTTTTCGCGATCCAGGACATGCCGCCCATCCAGAATGAACGGGTTCCGCATCTTCTTCGCGACGCATTCCCACTCCAGGTCCCGATAGTCGTTCCATTCCGTAACTAGAACCAGCGCGTCACAATTCTCCGCTAGCTCGCACGGACTCTCAAAGAGCTGGACCGGCATCTGCGCATGTTCCCTCCGGAAGCGGTCCATCGCGATTGGGTCGTGGGCCCTCACGCGTACCCCGCGATCAATCAGCTTCTGTGCAATCTCAATCGCAGGCGCCTCCCGCAGGTCGTCTGTATTTGGCTTAAACGCCAGCCCCAACAAGCCAATCGTGCGGCCCTTGAGAATCTTCAGCTCTTGTAGTAACTTCTCGACCACGCGGTCCCGCTGTCGGCAGTTGATTTTGCGGGCGGCTTCGACAATCGGCAAATGCAACCCGTACTCGCCCGCGGTCGCAATCAAGGCAGCCGTATCCTTGCCGAAACAGGACCCGCCCCAGCCGATCCCCGCGCTCAGAAATCGCGGACCAATTCTCGAATCGAGCCCGATCCCGCGGCCCACTTCTGAGATATTCGCGCCCACGCGCTCTCCCAGCAGCCCGATCTCATTGATGAAACTAATCTTCAAGGCCAGAAAGGCATTGGCCGCATACTTGATCAGTTCCGCCGAAGCCAGATCCGTCGAAAGCAGTGGTACCGCGGAGATGTCTTCCGGCCGGGGAAGATAAGTCGGGGCAGGGAAGGTCTGATCGAGGATCGGCCGGTACAGCGAATACAGCACTTCCAGCGCGCGCGGCTCATCGGCGCCGATCACGATCCGGTCTGGATATAGGCTGTCGTGCAGGGCGCTGCCCTCGCGCAGAAACTCCGGATTCGAAGCCACGGCAAATTGTGGGTTCGTTCCGTTCGAACGATGCTCGCATGCATCTCGCAACAGCGACTCCACCCAATTTCCACTGCCGATCGGAACGGTCGACTTATTCACGACTACTGTGAACTCCCCGTTCAGATGCTGCCCGATACACTTGGCCGCCTGGGAAAGAAACTCCAGGTTCGGAGCGCCCGAGGGCGTCGGCGGAGTCCCCACCGCGATAAACACGACGTCGGCGCCCGGAATTGCCTCTTCGTACCGCGTCGTGAAATGCAGATTATGCTCCGCTTCCTTGATCAATTCGGGAAGGTTCGGCTCGTAAATCGGCACCGCGCCGCTCCGCAACGCGGCGATTTTCGATTCATCGGTATCCAGGCAGTAAACCGAATGTCCAATGAATGACAGGCATACCCCTGTCGTAAGGCCGACATAGCCGGTCCCAATAATTGCTACTTGCATTGATGTCGTATGATAACCAGGGCGGAACGAGCTCCGCAAGTATCTACAAGTATCTATTAGAGAATACATTCTATGAAGCGATTTGCACCCTTTGCGATTTATCTGGCCTTCGCGGGAAGTTTGTTCGCTCAAGAGAACAAGGCGTTGGCAAATGAGCTGGTGAAGCATTGGGAGACATCGAAGCAGCTTTCGCTGGAGGTCGCCCAGGCCATGCCTCCGGACGATTACAATTTCAAAGCGACACCGGCCGAGATGAGCTTCGGTGGCCAGATGAACCATATCGCTGCTGCTGACGGCAACTACTGCTCGGCAGCCATCGGCACCAAATCTCCATTCGGCAAGCTCACCGACAATAGCAAGGAAGCCGCCATTAAGAACCTGACCACCGCCTATGACTACTGCATCGACGGAATCAAGGAAATGAGCGATGCGGACCTGCTAAAGCCCGTCTCTTTTCACGGCCAATCCACCACCAAATTCGCCCTGTTTTGGGGTGGCTTCACGCACTCGGCGCACCATCGCGGCCAAGCCGAGGTCTATCTTCGCCTGAAGGGGATCACACCGCCTGAATACAAATTCTGAGCAGTTTGCAGTACCCATGCGAGAATGCGAACGTGATTAAGCCGAAGGTTGTCATCTTCGATTTCGACGGGACCCTTTCTCTGCTCCGTTCGGGATGGATGCAAGTCATGGTTCCGATGTGCGTGGAACAACTGGTCCCGCTCGCAAGCGGGGAACCCCAAGCGCAACTCGAACAGATTGTCGAAGACTTCGTCTGGCGGCTCACGGGCAAAGAAACCATTTACCAAATGATGGCTCTCTGCGATGCCATCCGCACGCGCGGAGGGGAGCCGCTGTCGCCGCTAACTTACAAGAAAATGTATCTCGACCGGTTGTGGATGCGAATCCGCAACCGGATCGAAGCTTTGCGCGAGCATCGCGCCTCGCCCGATACCTATCTGGTTCCGGGAGCCCGGCAACTGCTCGAAACGCTCACCGCCCGCGGGCTTCGCCTTTATCTCGCTAGCGGCACGGACGACGCCAACGTGAAGGAAGAGGCCGCTCTGCTCGATGTGGCACGCTACTTTGCCGGGCGCATTTTCGGCGCGCATGACGATCTGAAGCGGTTTTCCAAAGCTATGCTCGTGCAGCAGATCGTCTCGCAAGCCGGGTTTCAGGGCGAGGAACTCGTTGTGTTCGGAGACGGTTTCGTTGAAATCGAAGAGGTCAAAAAAGTCGGCGGCATCGCTGTCGGTGTTGCCACCAACGAACCGGAATGTCTTGCGGTCGACGACTGGAAGAAGCAGCGTCTAATCGCAGCGGGCGCGGACATGATCATTCCGAACTACAGGTCTATGGGCGAAGTTGCGGCTAGATTGTTCGATGCCCCGGTCCTTGTCGAACAGTGAGCTATCTAACTTGCCAGTGTGGTAGAGTAGCGTCTATTCCTGGTATCTTTTCCGGGGATACGCTGTTCGTAACGAAAACATCCACTCTGGAGAGGTAACTTTGACGTCACAAATCAGCCCTGCGAATGAGCAGAGTCTTCCCAAGATTCTGCTGGCCGACGATCACCATCTCATTTTGGATGCCCTTCGCGCCATGATGAAGAACGAATTCGAAGTTCTCGCGGTCGACAACAGCCAGGCATTCATCAACGCAGTCGAGGCTTTTCACCCCGACATGGCCATTCTGGACGTAAGCATGCCCGGCGCGGACGGATTCATTACCGCCCGCAAGGTGCTGGAACGCCAGCCGTCACTCCCCATCGTGTTTCTCTCGATGTACGCGGATTCGAGCTATGTGGATCAGGCCGCACAGGTCGGCGCGAAAGCGTATCTCTCGAAACGCGTCCCCGCGCAGGAACTGTTATCCGCCATTCGCGCCGTCTTGAGCGGCGATAGTCTCCTGCCGCCCCCCTCGGCGCGCGAAGGAGGGACGCCGGGACAGGGCCGCAGCGATCTGACTGCCCGCCAGCGGGAAGTTCTGCGCCTGATTGCCCTTGGATGCAGCGCCAAGGACATTGCGAACCAACTCAACATTTCGGTTCGTACGGCAGAGTTTCACCGCGCTGCCATCATGCAAAGGCTCGGCTTGCATTCGACGGCGCAAATGACGCGTTACGCGATCGCCAACAACATCGCCTGACAGTGGTGCAGCTTGGTGGCGCAGGCAATCTTGTCGTCTGCGACCTTCAGTTCGGCAGCACTGTCCGCGTGTTTTCCTGCTCGTTAAGTACCACAGGTAGCGACGATACCAGTACGGCCCGGCGCAAATTCAGTTCATAATCGGACGCCAGCGCTATGAATGCCGACAGCGCTTCCTGGCGGGTAGGAAATGTGCACTCCTCCCACTCGCCATTGACTTCAACTTTCAATACCCACTTATTCACAAACGCAAAGCTTTCTGCTTGCTGGTTCCGTTCGCTAGCACGCTCCCATTGTCGGCAGAAAGCTGAGTCCGCAACAGATAGGAAATATTCGGATGGGTGGAGAACGTAACACGTGCCGCGCCGGCCGGTCCAACGGAAAGGGATGGCGCATGAACGAAAGGGAGCGGGCTTTCTGGTCGTGACGGCAATGGTCTGCCTGGCGCTGACAGCTTGTCACCCAGTCACCCAGAAGGAGAGCGCAGTCCGCCTGGACGCGGGTTCGCAAACGATGCTGAAATCGCAGGATATCGCCTTTGCAGTCCGCGCGGCGCGCGGAGGGGTGGCCGAAGTGCAACTCGGCAAGCTGGCGCATCAGAAGGCCAGCGATCCGGACGTCAAAGCCTTCGGACAGAAGATGGTCCAGGATCACGCCTTTGTCAATGAGAAGCTGATTGTCATCGCCCGGAAGCAGAACATTACACTGCCCTCGGCCATGGACGCTAACGATCAGAGACTTTACGATAAGCTGCAAAGATTATCGGGTCCTCGATTTGACCAGGCCTATATGAAGGCCATGGTGAAAGATCACACGAAAGATATCAAGGAATTTGAGAAAGAAGCGAACAAGGGAAAGGACCCGGAAATCAAGTCGTTTGCCGCGGACACCTTGCCCACTCTCCAGGCTCACCTGCAATTGGCGAAGTCGGACGCATCGAAAACCAGTGGCGGCTCTCCATCTGAGTAATGCTGGAACAGAGCCGCGACCCGCTCAGGAGCGGTTTTTTAGGAGCGCATATGAAATACAGAGTTGTGTTTCGCGAACGGTCGAATCAAAGCGGCGATAAAGCAGATGATCCCGCAAGTTTCCTGGACCCCCAACTGGACGACTCAACCGTATTGGACCGGGCTTTCGTAGGTAGACTGCGGCCGGACCCGCTCCATTCCTCCGATCGCTTGGAAGAGGATGACGCCTTTCTCGGCATGGCGACGCCCGAAATTTGGGAGTACGACGTGGCCGAAGGACGCGATCAGGATTTCAAAGACGCTCTCCGGAACTCGGGCATGGTGATCGAATTTCAGCCCCTCGAATCGGACGACGAAGTAGGTCTCACTTAGCAGCCGCATTGCTTTCTGATACTGTTAAGAACATCAGAGATGCTCCGGCTTCTGCTCATCATTATCCTGTTCCTGCTGCTTCTCGGAATGCTGCCCAGTTGGCCCTATGCGCAAGGCTGGGGCTTGGGCTATTATCCGAGTGGCGGTCTCGGCCTTCTGCTCATCATCCTGCTCGTCCTCTTTTTCGTAGACCGCCGCGGCCTTCCGTAAGGAGCGGTGTTTGAACACGCTCGCCATCGACATTGGTGGCACGAAATTCACCGTTGGCGCTTTTTCCGGCGACCGTCTCTTTCACCGGGAAACACGGGCGACCGACCGCAGCGGCGGGCCCGATTGGATGCTCGGCCAAATCGCGGCAATCTTCGGTACGTGGCGGTCTCGCCACGGCTTTCAGCCGGATCGCTGCGGCATCGGCTTCGGCGGTCCAGTCGATTTCCCCTCTCAGACGGTAACGCTCTCCACCCATGTGAGTGGCTGGGCGAAGTATCCGCTTCTCCAGAAAATCCAGCAGCTTACCGGCGCCAAAACGGTGATGGACAACGACGCCAACGTGGGTGCATTGGGGGAGGCGCTCTACGGAGCTGGCCGGGGGTGCGATCCCTTGTTTTACATAACGCTCTCTACAGGCATCGGCGGCGGCCTAGTCATTGGAAACAAGATTTACCGCGGTGCCGATTCCTTTGCGGGCGAGATCGGGCATTTGAATGTGTTACCAGACGGGCCTGAGTGCCTCTGCGGTTCTTTTGGCTGTTGCGAGCGGATGTGCTGCGGTTTCTGGCTGGAGCGCGATTACGGCAAACCCGCCAAGGAACTGCTGCTGAATGAAGAATTCGTCCGACGTTACGTGGTGTACCTAGCGCGGGGTCTCAAGGCTGCGCTCATGCTGCTGAACCCGGCGCGCATCGTCATTGGCGGGGGAATCAGCAAAGCCGGCCCGCGCCTGTTCGAGCCGCTCCGCGCGGAGTTGAACCGGCAAATGACAGCCTGGTCCCGCGCCCGGCGCGACGTCGAGCCGGCCCAACTCGTCGACGACAGCGTGCTCTACGGAGCTCTGGCCCTGGTACTTACCGAACTTTAATGCTCCACACCTGTTTTTCAGCAAAATCATGACCACTCCATCCGCGTCTTACGGGTAGCGGTAGAAATTCATAAAGGAGGGCCGTAATGAAAATAGCTAAGAATATAGCGGTTCTTTCACTCAGTTTGGGGTTGGTAGCGGGGACTACTCTTCCGCTGGCCGCGGCGGAAACCAGCTGGTTTCAGCAGTATCCGCCTCCCGGGTATGGGCCGCAAGAGTACCCGGCGCCCTACGGCGGCGGGCTCCGCGGCTTAGTGAATCGAACCCAGGAAGATCTGCGCATCGCCGAGCGCCAGGAACATCAGAAGGAAGACCAGCGCGAACGCTACCAGCACGCGCAAGGGCATCTTTCCACCTTCGATCGTCACTTAACGAAAGGCCATTTCGATAAGGACGAGCTCAATAAAGCCATCGACAGCATCAAGGATATTCTGGACAAGAACGTGCTTCAGGCCAGCAGCCGCGAAGCGTTGTTGCGCGATCTGGACGGCTTGCGGGCAGCCCGCGAACATCGCTATTGAGAGCGGTACGCCAACATCGCTATTGATCGGCCCGAGCCTACTCCATAGCGCTGCGGTTCTGTGGAGTAGGCGTTTTCGCCTGCGCTTTACACCGCTTGGCCGTGCGCCGTACCCGCCAGTCCCAGCGCCGGGGCGCATGCCTTCATCGCCTCGACACAAAAGGCGATATGCTCGTCCAGCGGCACTCCCAACTCCTGAGCCCCGTTCAGAATGTCTGCCCGGTTGACGTTCTTGGCAAATGCCTTGTCCTTCAGCTTCCGCTTCACCGAAGAAACATCCACTTCAAAAATGCTTTTACCCGGCTTCACATACGAGCAAGCCGTCAGAAACCCGCTCAGTTCGTCGCAGGCGAACAAAGTACGTTCGAGGAGCGACACCCGCGGAACCCCGCTGTAATTGGCATGCGACAGGATGGCTTTGCGAGTCTCTTCATCGACGCCCCGGGCCGCGAGAATCGACTCGCCTTTCATCGGATGATCGGGCGCTGCCGGATGAATCTCCCAATCGAAGTCATGCAGTAAAGCCGTCACGGCCCAGCGTTCCTCATCTTCGCCGAACTTTCGAGCATAGGCCACGACGCAGGTCTCGACAGCCAACATGTGGCGCCGCAAGCTCTCGCTCTGCACAAATTCGCAGACGATCTCCCACGCTTCGTTCCTGGTCATCCGGCTTCTACGATTCCTCGATCTTTACCGATTTCAGCTCGTCGCCCTGCTGGATCGCATTGACGACCTCCTGGCCGGACCGCACCTGCCCGAAGACGGTGTGCTTCCCATCCAGCCAGTTCGTCACCACATGCGTAATGAAAAACTGGCTGCCGTTCGTGTTGGGTCCGGCGTTCGCCATGGAGAGCGACCCGACCTGGTGTTTATGTGGGTTGCCTTTCGTCTCGTCTTCGAAACGGTAACCGGGACCGCCGCGGCCTGTTCCGGTCGGGTCGCCCCCTTGGATCATGAAGTCGGCAATGACCCGGTGAAAAACGGTACCGTCATAAAACCCGTCCCGTGCCAGAAACACAAAATTGTTAACCGTTTTCGGGGCGTCTTTGGCAAAGAGGTCTACGACAATTGTGCCCTTAGATGTTTCGAGCGTCGCGGCATACTTTTTCGAGGAATCGATGCTCATCGGCGGTGGCGCCGAGTACTGTTTGCCCATCACTCCAGTGTAGGGCAGCACCCCAACAGAGCCGCGAGCGCGGAGGAGCGGTGCTCCCATTCCCATCCGCTACACTAGGGAGTTTAAGTTCACGTTTTTCCAGGGGTCCTCCTTTCGCTCCAGCGCGGTCCACACTGAAACCTCCGGTGGACCTGGAACGTCAGGGGAGTTTCGCGTGGGTTGGAAAGGATTCGCGTTTAGATGATTCATCACAGGCTTCGACGCCTGCGTATGCCAGCCTCGGCAGTTTTTGTCCTCTCTCTTTTCTGTCTACTGAACCCGGCGGCGGCTCGGCAGAACCCGCCTTCTCCCCAGCAGCCGCAGCAGCGGGCCCCGCAGCCGTCCGCCACACCTCAGCAGCAGCAACAGCAACAGCCGCAGACGCCTCCCAAACAGCAGCCGAAAAATCCCCAGAACCCCTTCGAGAACGTTCCGGAGGCCGCGCCCGAAAAAGCCAACCCGTCCAATAACATCAAGGAAGCGAAACCGGCCCCGGTTGGCGCAAACATTATTGAGGAGATCGATTTTCGCGGGCAGCACAAAGTGCCTCAAGATCTGCTGCGCGCGATGATCTACACGAAAAAGGGCGATGTGTACGATGAGCAGTCCATCCACCGCGACTTCATCGCGCTGTGGAACAGCGGCCGCTTCGACGACCTGCGCGTGGAGACCGAACGCGGGCCGAACGGCGGAATCATTTTGCGTTTCGTCGTAACCGAGCGCCGCACCGTCCACACTATCGATTACACCGGAAACAAATCCATCAGCAAGTCCGAAATCCTGGACCGCTTCAAGGACCGGCACGTGAGTCTCACTCCCGAATCCCAGTTCGATCCGGGAAAAGTGCAGCGCGCCAAGAACGTGCTCCAGCAATACGAGGCGGAACGCGGGCATCAATACGCCACTGTTACACCAGAGATTCGCCAGGTGCCGCCCGGCGGCGTGGACATCACCTTCGCCATCAATGAAGGTCCGAAGGTGAAAGTCGGCCACATCATTATCGATGGCAACAGCGCCTTTAGCGACCGCCAGGTGATCCGGGCGATGAAGAATCTGAAGCCCATCGGAATTCCTCATTCGTGGCTGTTTGAAGACCTGTTTGCGCGCACCTACGATTCCACCAAACTGGACGAGGATGGAGAACGCATCCGCCAGTTCTATCAGTCGCGCGGCTACTTCGAAGCGCGCGTGATCAATCACTCCGAAAAGGTATACGACGTCTACGGCAAAGGATTGAAGATTCCATTGATCAATCCGAAGAAGCCGGGCAAGCGCGTCGATGTGACCATGGTCGTCAGCGAAGGAGACAAATTTTACCTGCGGAATTTCAATTTCGTCGGCATGAAGTTGTTCCGCACGCCCGATCTGATTGCGCGCCAGGTGTTCCACATGGCGCCCGGCGACGTCTTCTCCACCGAAAAGCTCCAGAAGGGCTTAGACGATCTGAAGAAACTCTACGGGAACTTCGGCTACATCGACTTCGTGCCCTCGCCCGATCCCGAGCCGGTCCCCGGAACAAATAAGATCGACTTGACAATGGACATAGACGAGGGACATCAGTTCTTTGTCCGGCGTATCGACTTTCAAGGCAATACCACCACGCGCGACCGCGTGATCCGGCGCGAGTTGCTGATCGATGAAGGCGATCTTTATAGCCAACAGCTCTGGGATACCAGCATTCTGCGCTTGAATCAGCTCGGCTATTTCGAGGCGCTCAAGCCCGAAGATGCGACCACCATCACGCGCGATACCAAGACGAACACGGTCGATTTGCTGCTGAAAGTAAAAGAGCGCGGCAAAAACTCGATTCAGCTCAATGGCGGAGTTTCCGGATTCATGGGCAGCTTCATCGGGTTTTCTTACTCGACCAATAACTTTTTAGGCTTGGGCGAAACCCTCAGTCTGGGCGCTCAGATCGGCAGTATTCTGACCAGCATAAACTTCGGCTTCACGGAACCGTATCTCTTCGATAAGCCGATCCAGGCCGGGTTCACGGTCTTTTATCAGCGATACAGCTTCAACCAGGGCCAGCAGGAATCGGCGTTCCTTGGATACAACGTGATCCCGTATTACAACGCCATTGGCGGACCCAACGGCCAGAATCTGCTGAACTACGTCACAGATGGATACGGATTCACTACGTTTTTGTCGCACCAGCTCAAGCGCAGTTTTGCTCGTGTAGGTTTGACGTACGGCTATACCATTAACAGCCTGAAACCAACAACCCAAGGCGCGCAGAACTACTTCTACTATCTGGATTTCGAAGGCGTGGGCGGGAAAAACCCGCTGACCGGTATTGCGGCCAGCACCATTACTCCGAGCTTTTCCTACAACACGGTGAATCATCCGATTACGCCGACTCACGGTCTGCGGATGAGCTTGAGTACCGGATTTACTGGCAGCGTGCTGGGTGGGAATGTGAAGACGGTAACTCCGGCCGTGGATATCGCGTACTTCCGGCGCGGTTTTTTCAAAAGCAACGTCATGGGATTCCACTTCAACGGGCGATTCATCACGGGATACGGAGGCGAGGTTCCACCGCCCTATAGCCGCTTCTACATCGGCGGCGAAGACGACGTTCGTGGCTTCGACATTATGACTGTCAGTCCGATCGCGTACATCCCAACGGAAACGACTGTCAATGTTTTAAATGCCGATGGTTCTCCCCGCATTCAGAAGAGTATTTCGAATGGCGTGATCACTTCCAGCCAGGTGTCGCAGACTATTCCGGTTTATCAGTTAATTCTGCCCGGCGGTGACACAGCGGGTGTGTTCAACTACGAATACCGCATTCCGATCGTGGGACCCGTCACGCTGGCGCCTTTTATCGATGTGGGTATCGACCGGATCAGCTTCCCGAGCCAGCTTGGGTTGAATCCCGAGCGCGTAACGCAGTTGAACGGTGAATTCCTCCAGGCGAACTTTAATGGACGAGCGATTCTGGCGCCGGGCACCCAGAAACCGCGCATCTCGACCGGGGTGGAACTGCAGGTATTGATGCCGGTGGTCAATGCCCCGTTCCGGCTGTACTGGGCTTATAATCTCAGTTATGTCAATACGACCTTGCAGCCTCCGATTGCGGTAGACCGCTCTGTCTTCCCGAACGATGCGACGTTCCAGAACGCGCTCCAACAGTTCGGGTTGACGCCGATCCCGTGGAACGAGCGGCATTCGGTATTCCGCTTTTCAATCGGCCGGGTCTTTTGAGACAATTGAAAGTTCACGGAAGGATTCAAAGAAGTAGATGGTGATGAGAAGTAGTCTGGTCTCGGCGGCGGCGCTCGTGTGTTTCGCCTTCGGCGCCTATGCGCAGCAGGCGCCGGCCAAGGTAGGCGTGATCAGCGTGCAGGGCGCGATTATCGGGACCAAGGACGGCCAAAAGGCATCGCAGGAGCTCGATGCCAAGTTCAGCCCCAAGAAGAAGGAGTTTGACGCCCGGCAAGCGGAGATCGCGCAGCTCCAGGACCAGTACAACAAGGGCGGCACGGTCATGGCCGAGGACAAGCGCAACCAGCTTGCCCGCGACATCGACGAGAAGAAAAAGCGGCTGGAGCGCGATACCCAGGATGCCGAGGAAGAGCTGCAAAACGAGCAACGGCGGCTGTTGCAGAGTCTGGGCCAGCGCATGATGGCTGTGATCGAAAAGTACGCGAAAGACAACGGCTACACAATGATCCTGGATGTGAGTAATCCAAATACGCCCGTGCTCTACGCCTCGAGCGCGATCGACATCACGCAGGATATTATTTCGCTCTACGATAAGACGTCTTCGAACGGTGGACCGGCAACCACGCCGGCTCCCCCACACGCAGCCCCGACCGGAACCAGCCCCACCGGCGCGGCTTCCATGGTAAAACCAGCGACCCCGAAGTAGCGCACGCTTCAGCGTGCTGCCGTGGGCTTCAGCCCACGGTGGTCCAATGTTCAAATTTCTATTGGTCATGTTTGCGGCGTTGCCCGCATATTCCCAACTTCTGTCCTTTGGGCGTCAAAGGCGGTGTGCCGCTCACCGATGCCTATTCGAAAGCCGCCTCCGGTATTGCGTTCACTATTCCTTATGATCGTCACTATATCGTGGGACCAACAGCGGAGGTGCATCTTCCCTTTCATTTGTCCGTTGAAGGGGACGCGCTGTATCGTCGCAACGGGGTTTGACTATGGTGTTGCACGTATTCCCGCCACAAACACGATAGCGATCAACGATTGGCAGATCTCCTTGCTTGCTAAATACGAGGCGGGATCTGGTCCGATTCGCCCATTCATCGATGCCGGCTTCGCATATAGGCATGTTTCTCTGTCGTACAGAATGCCTTTTGGACCTGTCAATGCGGACAATCCGAACACGGCAGGCTTTACGATGGGTGCCGGGATTACGCTGAAGCCTCTCTTCTTCCGGATCTCTCCGAAAATTCGTTATGCCCACTGGCCCACGTCGCCGTTCGAATCCAGTCCCTGGGCTTCGGGCCAAGCAAATCAGGTGGATTTTCTGCTTGGATTGACGTTCTAGCCTGTAGCGCACGCTGAAGACGTTGCTGAAAAAGTAAGTCGGGTAAGGTTTAAAACATTATCTGGCATATTTGTTTTTGCATGTGCGGAAGCGACCTGAACCGGAGTGCGATGTACAGCTATCTGTCGCCGTGGTTCGTGCGCTTAAATATGGACGAAGGGGTGTGGGACGCTACCGTGTTCTGTAAGAATTGGGAACGGCTACTGAAAGGCGACATCGCACAAGCCTTCTTTGCAACCGTGCTGGAGCAGGCACACGCGCAGAATCTGCTCTCCAATGAGCACTTTACGGTGGACGGGACGCTGTTGGAAGCCTGGGCGAGCAAGAAGCGCTATCAGAAAAAGGAGCAGCTGCCCGAGCAAGGCAGCGGAGCCCGGGGCGCTGTGCTGCTGCGCGATACGCACGAGTGCAAGACGGACCCGGAGGCCAACTTATATCGCAAGAGCGCGGGTGGGGCTGACCAGCTCTGCCCATATGTGGCATGTGTTGATGGAGAACCGGAACGGCTTGCCGGTGGCGGTGCGTGACGGAAGCCATTACGGATGCCGAGTGGCACGTTGCTATCGACATGCTGGAAACCGTACCACACGGCAAGCGGGGGACGGTGGGCGCCGATAGTGGCTACGATTATCCGCGGTTTGTGAATGCAGTGCCGGAACTGGACATCACGCCGCACGTGGCGCAGCACAGTAATCGGTCCAGTAGCCTCGACGGCCTACCACCCGTCATGCCGGCTACCAGATCAGCCTGCAAAAGCGCAAGCGCATTGAGCAAATCTTCGGCTGCTGAAGACTACGGGAACTCTCCGCAAGCTGCGGCATCGGGGACGGCGCTTGCTGCAGTGGACTTTTTACGCTGGCTGTGGCCGCCTACAATTTGGTGCGCCTGAGGAACCTTGGAGTTGCGGCGGCGAACGCCTAAGGAGAAGTGTGTCCAAACGGCTCGCAGGTTGCATTCGGGGCCGCTCGGAGCCCCACAGAGACGATTTGAAGCGTGATCTTCTACCTGCGAGACTTCTTTATATTGCAGAGTGGATGCGCTCACTTATTTTTTCAGTAACGTCTTCAGCGTGCTGCCGTGGGCTTCAGCCCATGGTGGTTGGTTGCTGAGAATTCGGTCCAGCTTTCTCCACTGGCATTAGCAGTGAAATGCCGCGCAGGAGATTGCCTCATAGCTACCCCAAGGAAGGTGGCTGTTCGTCACCTGGCAGTTGCACGGAAGCTTACCGCAGGCCCGATACCCACCCCCGGACAAGCCCTCAGCAGGAAAAGCATTTGTCTGGATGGACCGCTATTTGGACACCGCCCGCGAGGGGCCGATGTTTCTTCGGAACCCGGCAGTTGCAGCCGCAGTGATCGAAGTGCTCAGGCGCGGCGCGGCAATGGATTCTATAAGCTGCGCGCTTTTGTTGTGATGGCCAACCACGTCCACGTGTTGCTCTATCCGCACAAGGAGGCAAGTTATGGGCTGCAGTGGATCAAGGGAGTGACTGCGCGGGAGGCCAATCAACTCCTGGCCCGCACAGGCAAGGCCTTTTGGCAGCGCGAATCGTATGATCATTGGGTTCGGGATAGTGAGCAACTAGAACGAATTGTGGCCTATATCGAGAGAAACCCGGTAAAGGCCGGGCTGAGCGCTTGTGTTGACCAGTATCCATGGTCCAGCGCCTGGAAGAGCGGGCAGTGAACTGCCCGCCAGCACGATAAAACGTGCGCCACACAGCACGTTAGCATGGTTCTGTGTTCCCCAAACTCCTGGTAGCAGGCTGCCTGCTCGCCGCCAGCACTTGTCTGGCTGAGACCCACTCGCTCACGCTCCAGCAGACCATCGATCTCGCCGCGCGCCAGAATCCCGATGTCGTGCTGGCCCGCCTCGACGCGCAGCGCGCCACCGAAGGCATACGCATCGCGCAAGATCCTTTCCGGCCCAAGGTGTACGCAGGCAGCGGCTTGGCCTACACATACGGTTATCCCAACAGCATCGAAGGCAATGCCCCCAGCCTGTTCCAGATCAGGACCGACATGTCGCTCTACAACCGCCAGCAGAGCTATGCGCTCGCTTCGACGCGCGAACAGGCCAAAGGCGCAGCCATCGGTGTCCAGGCGAAGCAGGAAGATGTTGCGTATCAGGCCGCCGATCTTTTCCTCACCGCCAGCCAGCTAGAACACGAAGGCCAAAGCGTTTCCGGCCAGATCCCCAGTCTCCAAAAAGTGGTCGAAGCCATGACCGCCGCCGTATCGGAGGGCTCGGAGCTTCCTCTCGAATTGCAGCGCGCGAAGGTGAACCTCTCCCTATCACAGGAGCAGTTAAGTGCCGCCCGCCTGGATCAGGACTATTACGAAATGATGCTCGCCACAGTTCTGGGATATCCCGCCACCGATCGCGTCAAGCCAGTCGATTCGGAAACGGCTGCCTCCATGACTCCGCCTTCCCAGGCCGAGGCAAGCGACACCGCGCTACGCAACAGCAAGGAACTGCGTCAGATTCAATCCAACGTGCTGGCCAAGCAGTTGGATCTGCGCTCTTACAAAGCCGCGCATTTGCCGAAGATCGATCTGGTCGCGCAGTACGCGCTGTTTGCAAAATACAATTACGAACAATACTTTCAGAAATTTCAGCGCAACAATGCGCAATTGGGCGCTTCGGTCACCATTCCCATCCTTGTCGGATCGGCCTTCAAGGGCGAATCGCAGCAAGCCTACACCGATCTTGCCAAGCTCCGCATTCAAGCGGACCAGGTCCGGAACCGGATCATATCCGACGTGACGCGTAGCTACGAGCAGTGGCAAAAGGCCGAGCATATTCGGAATCTTGCGCGTATGCAGCTCGATTTTTCGCGGCAGGAATTAACGGTTCTGCTGGCGCAGAACGAGGAAGGGCGAACGCCGCTGCGCGAAGTCGAACAGGCTCGTCTCGACGAAAGTAATCGCTGGATCACGTTGTACGATTCCGAGATCCAGGTGACGCGCGCCAAGCTCGCCATCTTTCGCCAGATGGGTACTCTTCTGAGCAGCCTGCGTGCTTCGAGCACGACCGGACGGCCGTAAATGTCTGCTGCCGAGCCAGTCACGACGCTGCCCCCGGCCATCGAAATCCACGACGTCCATAAAATCTACAACGGGTTTCAAGCCGTCGATGGCTTATCGGTTACTGTGCCGCAAGGCTGCTTCTTCGGCTTTCTGGGTCCGAACGGAGCAGGGAAGACCACAACCATCCGGATGCTGATGGGCCTCGCTCAGCCGAATTCCGGCAGTCTCCGCGTGCTCGGCAAACCGCTGCCGCAGGAATCTCTTGCCATCCGGAAGGAGCTGGGCGTGGTGCCTGACGATTCGCTCCTGTTCGATTACCTCACCGGCGGCGAATATCTCGAATTTGTGGCGCGCCTGTATGGGCTTCCACGGCCGCTTGCTCGGGAGCGCGCGAACGAATTGCTGGATCTTTTCCAGTTGGCCGAGGATAACCGGAAGCTGATTGGCGGATATTCGAAGGGCATGCGGAAGAGAGTCGCGATGGGGGCGGCGCTGATTCATCGACCGCGCCTGTTCCTGATGGATGAGCCTTTCGAAGGCGTGGATGCGGTGGGAGCGCGTCTGATGAAAGACATTCTGCAGGAGCAGGTTCGGCATGGCGCAACGGTCTTTCTAACCTCCCACGTCCTCGAAGTGGTGGAGCGGCTCTGCGACCGGGTCGCCATCATCAACCGAGGGAAGGTGCTGGTGGAAGGCACCATGGCTGAGCTGCGACGGCAGGCCTCGGAAGGCGCGAGCACTCTGGAAGACATCTTCGTCGACCTGGTCGGCGCGGAGCGCTACAGCGAAAAGCTCGACTGGTTATGATCTGGCGCCAGCTCGTCGCCATTTCGTGGGCGCAGCTCCGCACCGTCCGCAATCACTTGCCGCGGACCAGCGCCGGCAGCGTGCTCATATGGCTGTTCACCGCCTTGTTCTACGCCGTGTTTGTCGCTGGTGCGGTGGCGCTGGCAGTTGGCATTCCGCGCGCCCCGTTTGCCGAATTACAGAAATGGCTGCCGGTCGGGTTGCTCGCCATGTTTCTGTACTGGCAAATCGTTCCGCTGTTCACGCTCAGCACTGGCTGGTCGTTACAAATAAACAAGCTGCAAATCTATCCCATCCCGCACGGTTCCTTATTCGGAATCGAGGTTCTTCTACGGCTCACCAGCGCGCCCGACATGCTGATCGTACTAGCAGGCGCTTTTGCCGGACTGGTGCAGCGCGCGGATACGGGCTGGGCATGGGCGTTTCTTCTGCTGTTTTACATTCCCTTCAACCTTTTGCTCTCGTTGGGCATCCGCGATCTGATTCTGCATTCCTTCGAACGCAATCGCTTCCGGGAACTCTTTGCCATTCTCCTGATTAGCATCGGCGTGCTGCCCCAGTTTCTGCTGCGGACCGGGCTGGGGAAGAGGTCCGTGCCGCAATTTCTGCGGCTGTCTCAAAGTTCAATTGCCCCGTGGCATGCGGTGGCCTCGCTGACGCTCGGATCGTTTTCGGTGCTCCAACTCGGGGTGATCGCATTCTGGACCGCACTCGCGTACGTCTTCGCACGAATGCAATTTCAGAAGAGTTTTACGGCGGACGCCAGCTTTCAGTCGGTTGCGCCGCCCGCGCGCTTGAAAACTCGCCGCCGGGATTGGCCGGCGCTGGTCTTTCAGGACCCGCTGGCAGCGCTGGTCCAGAAGGAGTTCCAATCGTTATTGCGCATGCCGCGCTTTCGTGTGGTATTCGGGATGGCGTGCGTATTTAGCGTCGTGATTTTCATTCCGCTATCCATGCGGCACGGAAGCCGTGTTGGCTTCCTCAGCCAGAACTTCCTTCCCGTTGTCAACCTGTATGGGCTCCTGCTGCTCAGCGATGTTCTTTTGCTGAATTCGTTCGGCTTCGACGGCCGCACGGCCCAGATCTATTTCGTCACGCCGGTGCCGCTGAAAACCGTAGTGCGCGCGAAGAATATTGCGGCCGCGATTTTCATTGCGGCTCAAACGCTCGCGGTATTGGTGCTCGCTTTGCTGATCCGGCAATCCGTGACGCCCGTGAGTATCGCGGGCGGAATCGGCGCCTCGGCAGTGGTGGGAGTTTTTCTGCTAGGAGTCGGCAATCTGACATCCGTGTCATTGCCGCGGCCGCTCGATCCGGCACAAACGTTCAAGAAGCAAGCCGGCGGCAAAATGCAGCTCTGGCTTATGCTGTGCACCATTGGGATTTTCATTCTCGTTGGCTTCGCGTTCCTGGCCCGCTGGGCGTTTCAAAGCGATATTGCGCTATTGAGCGTGTTGCTGCTCGAATTCATCATCGGTGTGATCTTCTATTTCATAGCGACGGATTCGGCGGTCGAGCACGGCCTGCGCGATAGCGAAAAGATGATCGGCGCGTTATCCAAGAGCGGTTCGCCGATCGGGTTGGGCTGACCGTAGCGCACGCTTCAGCGTGCCGGCGGGCAGTTCACTGCCCGCTCTTTAAACCAGTAATTTCTGCACTTCTCGCTCAATGGCGTCCCGCACGGCTTCCCGTGCCGCGTCGTCCGTGTATTTCTGCCGCGGCCAGAAAAACCCTCGCAACCCGTCTCGCCGGCGGCGCGGCACGATGTGAATGTGAAGATGCGGGACAGTCTGGCTTACCTTGTTGTTCACCGCGATAAATGTCCCTTCCGCGTCGACGGCGCTCTCCACCGCTCTCGCCAAAAGTTGAGTATTTGTCAGCATTGGCCCGGTCAGATCGGCGGGCAAATCGAGCAGTGTTTCATAGTGCTCGCGCGGGCAGAGCAGCACGTGCCCGGGGAACAGCGGATGCATGTCGAGGAACGCCACATGATCGCTGTCTTCATACACAATTTGCGCCGGTATCGTTCCGGCTGCAATCTTGCAAAAAGCGCAGTCGGCAGCTTCCACGCTCTTTATGGTAAGGCACGCGTGGCCGCCGGAAGCGGCGCGGGTTCCAGGGTTCCGACTCTGTTCATCCATACCCGCAGCTCGCCATCCGGATCGACATCGAAGGTGGAAGCAAATTTCGCGCCCCACACGATCTCGTCGTAGCGGTAGGAGTAGCGTGCGTGTACGGTTTGGCTGAACGTGTCATCAAAACCCTTCATCACGATCAGCACTTCCGCCTGAAGCTGCGCCAGATCTTCCGCCGTTTTTCCATACAACGGGCTCTTCTCGTCAATCGGATGCACGATCGTCCAGGGCAGGGCAAAGAACAACACCTGCGTTCTCTCGAGTTCGAGCAGCGTATAGCGGCGTTGGATGCGGCCATTGGTCGATTCCACGGTCATCAGCAGCAGCGTCGCGCTCAGCTCGATCAGCGTATTGCTGCGGCGGTTGACCACCCGGAACTGCAGGCTGGTTCCGTCCAGATACGGCGCAACCACCATATTGCGGCTGAATCCGATCCGGGCCGAGGGCCGCGAAAATCGGCCGAATAGCAGTCCCGTGGCAATCGCGAACGCCAGCAGACCCATCAGCGCTTCAAAAGAAGCAATCGCATTGGCCGCCGGACCGCTGGGCGAAATGCTGCCGTACCCTACAGTGGTCAACGTATGCGCGCTGAAAAAGAAAGCGTTCAGGAACCGCAGCCCCGGCGTCGGTGCTTCCGCGCCCTTTAGATTCTCGATCCCAATCGCCATGTAAATGCCGGCGAAAAACAAATTCACCACGATGAACGCGGCGATAACAATCAGCATGAACCACGCGAACGGTATGTTGATGAGAATCAGGTAGGGGTGAAAATCCCGCCACGTGGTTCCCGACCGGCGCACGTTGAACCGCCCCTCGGGAGTGATGATCCGTTTGAGCTCGCCCGCGTACTTGTTCGTTAATCCTGGGTCGAAAGAAGGCTTTTGCATAACACTGGCGTGCGGTTAACGGCCTCGCCGCTTCGCGCGGAATTCCAGCACGGCAAGGAAAGCGAAGCCCGCCGCGATGATGGCCCGGACGGCGATCATCCAGGGCTTATCGTGAAGAACCGTGTAGACGATGGCGAGAAGAACGAAGCCGGCCGATATCGCCGCATACCACCACGCCATCCAGGGAAATCCGTTTCGCCGCATGCTCCAGAACTGTTGTACCTCACAGCCCTTGCTACGCTGATCTTGAGATCTATGTCCCGGACCGAATCGACCATGCTGGAGCTGGGCACGGCGGCCCCCGATTTCCGATTGCCGGATGTAACGACCGGCGAAACCATCAGCTTGGCTCGATTTAAGAACAAGAAGGCTCTCCTGGTCATGTTCATCTGCCGGCATTGTCCTTACGTGAAGCACGTTCAAGCCGGCATCGCTCAACTCGCGCAAGACTACGCGAATTCCCCGGTCGGCATCCTCGCCATCTCTTCCAACGATGCCGACGCGTACCCCGATGACGCGCCGGAGAGTTTACGCGAGATGGCCTCCGAACTGGGCTTCCGGTTTCCTTTCTGCTACGACGAGAGCCAGGATGTGGCGCGCGCCTACCAGGCCGCGTGTACGCCGGAATTCTACGTCTTTGATGCCCAGCGGCGGCTCGTGTACCGCGGCCAATTCGATGAAAGCCGGCGAAGCAGTCATATTCCGGTCACCGGTTCGGACGTGCGCGCGGCCATTGATGCGGTTTTGAACGACCGGCCCGTGAATCCCGATCAGAAGCCCAGCATCGGCTGCAATATTAAGTGGCGCGAGCGCTCGGGACAAAACTAGTTTCCCGCGCGTCAAAATTTTGAGGTATATACATCGTAAGTACCAAAAAATTTGTTCACGGCTAACCGCCCTGGCGGCCGCCGTGAATGGGAGGTAGCATGCGCTCCTTATATTTGGCGCTGGCGGTCCTCGCAGCGCCGCTTATCCCGGCTAGTGTGTTTGCAGGAAGTTCCAGCCCGCCGAACTTCAGCGGCTCCTGGCAACTGGATGCCGCCAAGAGCCCGCAGGCCGGCGGCCGAAACATTACCCTGAATATCCAGGACAACTCGGGGAAGATCGATTTCACCCGGGTCGTTCGTGATCGGGATGGAAAAGAAGTCAAGTCGACGTTTACCTGCGATACGGTGGGCACCCAGTGTGTCTTTGACGAGGGGAGTCATAAGGCCAAGGTCTCCCTCTGGTACGACGGGCCCGCGCTGGTCATTCTGAAGACGGATGGCCCGAAAGAAGACGCGGTCACGCAATGGCGATTGGAGATGGCGCCGGATGGCAACAGCCTGAAGGTCCAGTTCGACCATATCGATCCGACCGACAAGAGCGAAACGTTTGTGTTCGACAAGAAGAGCCCGACTTAATCCGCGAGCGCTTTCTGAGCCGTGACCGCAAGGGAGCGGTGTGGCCTGTCTGTCCGGCTGCGCACCCGCATCCTGACTGCCTGGTCCGGATTGGCGAGCAGCCCCAGGCCGGGTGTCGCTTCTTTGTCACCCAGCCATTCGAATTGCCAGTTTCGCGCCAGTGACGCCAGTACCAGCACGCCTTCCAGCTTGGCGAAGGGTTCCCCGATACACATCTTCGCGCCGCCGCCGAAGGGGAAATACGCGAACTTCGGCGGTGAGCTTGTCTCCCAGCGCTCCGGCCGGAACTCGTCGGGATGATCGAAGTATCGGGGATTCCTTTGCGTGATGTACGGGCTCAGAAAAATGCTTGTGCCGCGCGGGATTGAATAACCGCCCAGAGTTAGCTTCTGCTTGGGCCGCCGCGCAAACGCCAGCGCCGGAGGATACAGCCGCAGCGCTTCCTGAAAAATCATGGAGGTGAACCGCAGTTGCGGAACATCCTCCAGTTGCGGTGCGCGGTCTCCCAGCACTTGGTCGACTTCTTGCTGCATGCGCTCCCGAGCTTCCGTGTGCCGGGAGAGCAGATACCACGCCCAGGTCAGTGCGGTGGCGGTGGTTTCATGCCCGGCCAAAACGAAGGTCACCACCTCGTTGCGGACCTCTTCTTCGCTCAGGCGCGAGTTATCCTCGTTGCGTTCATTGAGGATCAACGACAGGATATCTTTGCCCTGGCGTTCGCGGCGCTGCTCGACCACGGGCGCAATGATTCGCTCGAGTTCGGCGCGCTCGCGCGCGAAAAAGAGGCTGGGCGCCCCGGGAAACAGACGGCGATAGGCAAGCACCAACGGTTCGATTAATGCGATCGCCGTACCCAGCCATCGGGAGCGCCGCCCCACTCGCTCCAGTACCTGCGCTACCTGACCCGCGCTCTGATGAAAATCGGCGCCGAACAGGGCCGAGCCGACAATCGAGAGCGTCAACCGCCGCATCGCGCCCCGAATGTCGATTTCGCTATCCTGCCTGAGCTCGCTTGCGAACCGCTCCACCTCAGCCGTCATCGAGCGGGCGTATTCCGCGATCTGCTCGCGATGGAATGCCGGTTGGAGCACCCGGCGGCGCTCGCGATGCCGCGGCTCTTCGCGGGTGATCAGGCCGTCTCCAACCAGTTCTCGCAGGAGCGTCGCGCCTGCATCGCGCGCGAATTCATGCTGGCGCGTCACTAACATTTCGCGGACCAGGCCGGCATCATCCACGAGGTAGATGCGCTTGTGCAGGATCCGGAAAGAAGAGATGGGACCGTATGCGCGTGCCGTTCGAGCCAGGAATTCCAGAACTCCGGCCCCGGAGCCGCCTCCGAAGAAGCCGAGTGCTTTAAAGCCCCGTGGACCCGGTGGTACACGCATACTATCCCTTTCAGCGGGAAAAGCGCAGGCGAAAACGCCTACTCCACTATGCTCCGACTTTCTCGGTCACCAGGCTCTGGGCGAACTTTTCCAGTTTTCGCGCATCCGAGTAGAACTTCCGGATTCCCTCGCTCAGCTTGTCCACCGCCATGGGGTCTTCGTTGTGCTTCCAGCGGAAGGTCTTCTCGTCCAGATGCAGCTTCTCGCCCTGGCTCTTCTTGGCGCCTTCCACGGTCAGGGCGGGCTTCAATTCATCTTGTTTCTGGTTCAGCTTGTCCAGCAGATCGGGGCTGATGGTGAGCAAATCGCAGCCCGCCAGACGTTCAATCTGCTCCACCTTGCGGAAGCTCGCGCCCATGACCTGGGTCTTGTAATCGAATTTCTTGAAGTAGTTATAGATACGCGTCACGGAGGCCACGCCGGGGTCTTCGTCGATCGGAATGTCCGCTCCGCCCTTTTCCTTCTTGTACCAGTCGTAAATGCGCCCAACGAACGGAGAAATCAACGTGACTTTGGCTTCCGCGCAAGCTACCGCCTGGGCGAAGCTGAACAGCAGCGTCAAATTGCAATGGATGCCCTCTTTTTCCAGTTGTTCGGCGGCGCGGATGCCTTCCCAGGTGCTGGCAATCTTGATCAGAATCCGCTCCCTGCCGACGCCGAGCTTGTCGTACATGTCGATCAGGTGCCGCGCCTTCGCCATGGTCGCTTCTGTGTCGAAACTCAGCGAAGCATCCACTTCGGTGGAAACGCGTCCAGGGATTATTTTTAAGATTTCGCGTCCGAAGCTAACCGCCAGCCTGTCCATGAACGCTTCTGCCTTTTGCTTTTCGCTGCCGCCCCGCTTGTCCGCTTCGTCGAGGGCCTCATGCACGAAATGCTGATACTCCTGCTTTTGGGCAGCATTGAACAGTAGAGAGGGGTTGGTGGTGGCGTCCTGCGGCTTCACCCGGCGAATGGCTTCGATGTCGCCGGTGTCGGCAACCACGATACTGTATTTCTTTAATGATTCGAGCGCTGTCATCCTTTTGCTACTCCTGTAATTAGAGATTCTATTGTCAACTTTCTTTCTGGCTCTCTTTTTATTGTCGCTCGATTCGGCCCCGAAAAGTGTCGACGAGATCCTAAAACTCTACATGCAGCAGATTGGTGGCGAGGCTGCTCTCGATCGCATTCACAATCGCGAAGTCGAAGCCGGGAAGCTGACCTTTTATTGGCAGGATCCCGACAAAGTACTACTGATCACACATGGAGAGCGGTTCGGATCGGATGGAGGAAAAAGCGGGTGGGCTCTTTCCAAGAAGAAGAAACTCACGCGCCTGCCGCAAGGAAAGTTGCGGGAGATTCGGATCGATGCCAATCCGCTGCGGTTCGCGCATTTGAAGGCCCTCTATTCCGAGCTGCGGACCGCGCCTCCGGAAACGCTCGATTCGCAGCCGATGGACGTCATTGTTGCGCCGAACGATCTTGGGTCCACGAAGTTTTACTTTGACGCGCAAACCCATCTGCTCACGCGCATCGAAGATTTCGGTGAAACTTCCGCCTACTACAAGCACATCACCGATCTCTCAGATTATCGGGAGGTAAACGGCGTCCAGTTTCCGTTCCGCATCGTGCACACTTCGAACGAGCCGGGCGATAAAGCTGAGAACATCTGTATTTCCAAAGTCAGTCAGAATATAGATCTCAAAGCGGATCTGTTCAGCAAGCCGAATTTAGGCCCCGTTGTCCTCGGCGGGAAGCGCTGAAGCAACTCACGCGGCCTACCTCGCCGGCTTAAATGCCATCACCCCCAGCGGAGGAATAATCAACTTCGCTGATGCCGGCCTTCCATGCGATTCCGTCGGTTCCGCATGAATATACCCACCATTCCCCATATTGCTTCCGCCGAACATCTCTGCATCCGAGTTGAAAATCTCGCGATGCCCGCCCGCCTCCGGGAAACCAATCCGGTAATCGTAATGCGGCGTCGGAGTGAAGTTACACACAAATACCAAGTAGTCCTCGCGCCGCTTGGCCCGCCTTACGAAAGAAATGATCGAATTCTCACTATCGTGAAAGTCGATCCATTCGAATCCCCAATATTGAAAATCCACTTCGTATAAGGCCGGCTCGCTCTGATGCAGCGCGTTCAGCGCCGCGCAGAACGTCTGAAATTTCCGGTGTATCTCGTAGTCGAGCAGCCACCACTGCACTTCGCTCTCGTAATTCCATTCGGCGGTCTGCCCGATCTCGGAACCCATGAACAGCAGTTTCTTGCCGGGATGCGCGTACATGTAACTAAGAAACGTCCGCGCATTCGCAAACCGTTGCCACTCATCGCCCGGCATCTTGTCGAGCAGCGCGCGTTTACCGTACACCACTTCGTCATGGGAGATCGGCAGAACGAAATTCTCCGTAAACGCATAAATCATGCTGAACGTAATGTCGTTCTGATGATATTTGCGATAAATCGGGTCGCGCTCGAAGTAATGGAGCATGTCGTGCATCCAGCCCATGTTCCACTTCATCGTGAATCCCAGCCCGTTCAGATACACAGGCCGCGAAACGCCGGTGAAGGCCGTCGATTCTTCTGCAATGGTGATCGCCCCCGGCACCTGGTGCACTAACTCGTTAGTCTTGCGCAGAAAGTCGATGGCCTCTAAGTTCTCGTTTCCGCCATAAATATTCGGAATCCATTGGCCAGGCTCGCGCGAGTAATCCAGATACAACATGGACGCCACAGCATCCACGCGCAGCCCATCGATGTGGTACTTCTTCAGCCAGAACATGGCGTTCGAAATCAGAAACGAACGCACCTCGTTGCGGCCAAAATTGAAAATCAGCGTTCCCCAGTCGCGGTGCTCGCCCAGACGCGGATCCTCGTGCTCGTAAAGAGCAGTTCCGTCGAAGAACGCCAGGCCGTGCGCATCTTTCGGAAAGTGCGCCGGCACCCAGTCCATCACGACGCCGATCCCTGCCTGATGACAGCAATCGACAAAATACATGAAGTCTTCCGGCGGTCCAAAGCGCGAGGTGGGCGCAAAGTATCCGGTGACCTGATAGCCCCACGAGGGCGCAAACGGGTGCTCGGCGATGGGCATCAGCTCGATATGCGTATAGCCCATGCGCTTCACATATTCGACCAGCTTGCTGGCAAGCTGTCGATACCCGAGCGGCTGATGGTGCTCGCCCCGCAGCCACGAGCCGAGGTGAACTTCATAGAACGAAATGGGGCGATCCAGCGCATTCGTACTGGCGCGCCGCTCCATCCATCCCTGGTCGTGCCATTCGAAATGGCTCATGTCGGTAACGATGGACGCGGATTTCGGCGGAGTTTCCATCCAGAACGCATATGGATCCGACTTCATCTGGCTGTAGCCGCGGAAGCGGGATTTCACCGCGTATTTGTACGCCATGCCCGGCCCCACGCCCGGAATGAAGATCTCCCAAACCCCGCCGGTGCGCTGGCGCATGGCATGCCGTCGGGTGTCCCAGTCGTTGAAATTCCCCACCACGCTGACCACGATTGCGTTGGGCGCCCATACCGCAAACCGCGTCCCCGCCACTCCATCCACCGTGACCGGATGCGCGCCGAAGGAGTTATACCCTTCGTAATTCGTCCCTTCGCCGTGCAGATGTAAATCGAAATCGCTGAGGAGCGGCTGGAACCGGTAGGCGTCCTCGGCTTCCGACACCGCGTCGTTATAGTCGGTGATCCGCAGCTTGTAACGCGACGGTTCCGAACTCGTACGAGCGGTGAAGAGTCCCGCCGGGTGAGCACGCTGCATGGCCACGGGCGTGCCGTTTATTGCCACTTCCACATGTTTTGCTTGCGGCAAAAACGCCCGAATCTCCCACTCCGATTTGCCTTCGTTGCTCAGAGCGTGTGGGCCGAGCACCGCGAATGGATCGCCGTGATAGCCGCCCGCAATTGCTTCAATCTCTTGCTCAGTCATGGCACGTTTATTATGGCAAGGGAACTTGCTTACGGGAAAACTCCTTCAAGCCGTCGAGCGCACAAGGCGCGGACTCCGCACCGCCAGTCAGAAACGAATGCAAAAAACCTTTCGGCGGCACGTGCAGCCCGCGCCCGTTGTGCGCCTGTCCCAAAATCAGCCACATGGAAAAAGAGACTCAAACCAGTCTCCAGGAGTTTCTACGCGCCTTGCCCAAGGCGGAGCTCCACTTGCATCTGGAGGGCTCGGTAGAGCCCCAGACTCTCCAGGAACTCGATCCCTCGCTACCGTTGGATGCGATCCGTACGAAGCTGCATTACAGAGGTTTTGCGGGCTTTCTGAAAACTTATGTTTGGGTGAGCCAGAAGCTGGATTCGCCGGCGGCGTACGGTCTCGCAACGCGCCGCCTGCTCGAAAAGCTGGCTGCGCAGAACGTTAAATACGCGGAAATCACTCTTTCCGTCGGTGTCATTTTGTGGAAACAGCAAAGCGTTGAGGCGATCTTCGAAGCAATTACCAAAGAAGTAAGCCGGTTCCCGTCGATCGAGGTCGGGTGGATCTTCGACGCAATCCGCCAGTTCGGCGCAGCGGAGGCCGCGCGCGTCTTCGACATGGCGCGCGAGTATCGCGACCGTGGAGTAGTAGCGGTCGGGATCGGCGGCGATGAAGAACGCGGGCCGGCGCTTTGGTTCGAGCAGCTCTACCGGAAGGCGCGCGATTCGGGACTCGGCCTTACTTGTCACGCCGGAGAAGTGTCCGGCCCGGAGAGCGTCTGGCAGGCGATTCACATCGGGGCGCAGCGCATCGGCCACGGCATTCGCGCACTGGAAGATCCCGAGCTGATGGCTGTGCTCCGCCACCGCGATATCCCGCTCGAGGTTTGCCCTTCGAGCAACGTATGCACCGGGGCCGTACCGAACTTAATCTCCCATCCGCTGCGGAAATTGTGGGATGCCGGCGTCCCCATTGTGCTCGGAACCGACGACCCCGCGCTCTTCTTCACCGACTTGATGCACGAATACACGCTGGCGGGCGAGATCTTCGGCTTCAGCCGCGACGAACTGCAGCGGCTTGCCAGAAATGGTTTTCATTACGGGTTCCGGGCCCGCAACTGAGCCGCGCGACCCGCATCTAACCATCTGGAAAGCATTTATGGATTGGAAATGGGTATCGCTGGTATTCTTTATCGCTGGAATTGCCTGCGTTCCCCTCTGGCCGTATAGCCTGAACTGGACTATTTACCCGATGGCTTTTTGCTTCTTTGTGGCGGTGCTTACTCTGCTTGTTAGTATTTTTTCGAAGCACGGCGGCGTGATCTGGCGCGACCGCGGCCACAGCTAGAACTTTCTCGAATTCACGCCGGCGTAACCCTTGGCGGTTTGTACAGTCTCATAAAGCGGAGGTAAGAGATCGTGCTGCGGAGAAACCTTGGGCTGCTGCTACTTTCGGGAGTGCTGATGATTCCGTCCACTGTGCTGGCACAGCACAACGATGTTTTTGTGCCTTATACCGGACATGAAGGTCGGATAGCGGAGCAGGTGCGCCATGAACTCCTGATGCTGCCCTATTACACGATCTTCGACGACCTCGCGTTTCGCGTCGACGGCAGCACCGTGACCCTGCTCGGCGCCGTCACCAATCCGGTTCTGAAGTCCGACGCGGAGAACGTCGTTAAACGCATCGAGGGCGTCACCCAGGTCAATAACCAGATCGAGGTATTGCCGGTATCTCCCATGGACTGGCAGATTCGCCGTGCCGAGGCCAGAAAAATTTACGGAAACGCGCAGATTGGGGACCGGTATGGAAACCAGGCGCTGCCGCCCATTCACATCATCGTGAAAAACGGCCACGTTACCCTGGAAGGCGTGGTGGCCTCCCAGTTCGACAAGAATTTAATTGGCGTTCAGGCCAATACCGTTCCGGGCGTCTTCTCGGTTACGAACAACCTGCGCGTCGAAAACAACGGCAAAAAGTAGGCTTTCTAGCCTATCATTGTGGACCCTCCTCCCGAGGCAGCCGATCCTGGCTGCCTCCACCATTGCCACCTCAGCGCAAGGTTTCAGTACTCCCAACGAACTGGGATTTTTCCTGGCTTCTTGACGCCTGGACCTACCCGCGAAAAAATCGCTGACCGCCTACACGGTCCGTTGTTTGCGCACCTTTCCTGCTCGCAGAACCAGAAGTACCATGCCCGCCGGCCCCACAGAACTGCGGTACGACGAATGGCGTAAGAAAGGCGAATACAACAACTTACGGAAAAATCCTTAAACAAAACTATTGCAATCGATTAACGCACCATGCGAGGATCGATCCAGTGGTTTTAATTGGGTAGAAGTGGTCGAAAGTGGAAGGAGAAGCTCAGCCCGGCGCCAAGACGCCAGAGGAAGCCCCCCGCGGCACTCTGAGTGGTCGTGTAGACGACAAGGGCCGACTTAAATTGCCCGCGGCCATAGCGCAATATCTCGAGGGATTCGGCGAACGAAAGGTTTTTATTACGACATTAAATACCTCGACAGCGTTAATTTACCCCATTTCGGTGTGGCGTGACACAGAAAAGATGCTGGAAGAGCCTGGGGAAGATGCGGATATTCGGGCCGATATCGCGTTCGTTGCGAATCACTACGGGGAAGACGTGGAAATGGACGCCCAGGGTCGGGTGCTGATGCCTACCACGTTGCGGCGCGAACTGGGCTTGGAAAAGGACGAAGTTTTTCTGCGCTGTTACCGGCAGCGGGTGGAAGTGCTCGGCAGCGGAACCTATGCGCAGCGGTTACAGACCGCGAAGACGGATCTGGCCGACAAGGTCAAAGCGCTCGAAAAGAAAGGACTGCGCTAGCCATGTATGACGTGGCACTATCCGGTGCTGCTCAACGAATCGCTCGAGTATCTCGCGATTCGGCCGGATGGAACGTACGTGGATGTCACGGCGGGTTTAGGTGGGCACACGCGGGCGATTGCGGAGCGGCTCCAAAGCGGTTTCGTGATTGCCTGCGATCGGGATCGCGAAGCGCTCGAAGCGGCGCGCCGGAATACGGCAGCGCTCGCGGCGCGTATTCGGTATTTTCATGGTGTTTTCTCAAAGCTGCCCGAGGCGCTAGCTGAAAACGGAGTTGCGGCGATCGACGGGGTGTTGGCGGATTTGGGCGTCAGCCGGTATCAGTTGAGTAGCGCGGAGCGCGGTTTTTCCCTGATGGAAGACGGTCCGCTGGATATGCGGATGGACCGCAGTGAGGGAGTGCCCGCGGCGGAATTAGTGAACGAGCTTCCGGAGAAGGAGCTCGCCGATTTGATTTTCGAATTGGGTGAGGAAAGGAGGTCGCGAAGAATAGCTAGAGCAATCGTTCGCGCGCGGCCCATCCTCACGACCGGCCGCCTGGCTCGCGTGGTGGAGCAGGCCGTGCCGCGAACGGGTAGAATTCACCCCGCCACGCAGACCTTCATGGCGCTGCGCCTAAAGGTGAACAATGAGTTGGAAGAGCTGGATAAGCTGCTGCAATTGGCTCCCGAACGGTTGAAGCCCGCCGGACGCTTCGTGGTTCTGACTTTCATGTCGACCGAAGACCGGCGCGTGAAGCAGCGCTTTCAGCAGTTGGCGCGAGACGGAAAGGCGCGTATTCTCACTAAACACGTGATCCGGCCCGCCAGGCAAGAGGTTTTAGAAAACGCGGCTTCGCGCAGCGCGAAGCTTCGAGCATTGGAGTGGCTTTAAGAAGGGACTGAGAGATGGCGTCACTGGCAACATTCGTGAATCGTTTTGTCGGGGTAAGAGAACTGGCCGATGCGCCCCCGGCGGTTTGGACGCGGACGGATTCGCCGCGATTGCGCCCGATCGCGAACGAGGACGTCTACTTTTTCGTGAAGAAGATCGATAACAGCGGCGTTGTTCGCGCGATCGATCCGGCCGCGCGGATTGCGCGGAGCCGGTCCATGGTGACCGGGTTTATTGCCGCCATGCTGGTGATCGCCGGCCTCGCGCCGATGGCGTATAACACCATGGCGGGCTTCACCATGCAGCATTTGCGCCAGGAGCAGAACCAGCTCCGGGAAGAGAACGCCAAACTCGATCTCCAAGAGGCCAAGCTGCTGAGCCTCGATCGTCTGCAGCAGCTCGCCAAGACGCTCAAAATGTCCGAGCCGCAACCGACCCAGGTGATGACTCTTGAATCGAAGAGCAAGACGGAAGCCCGCAATCGCATGCCTTTCAGCAGCACCGAGGTGGCCCGCTAGCACATTCCGTGGCGCACGCTTTAGCGTGCCGCGTCGAGACTCGCCTCGACGCTTGCCCATTGGCCGTGAACTATGCCGGAATCACCGCACGCGCCACTTGAAAAATCTATCGAACGAGCGCTGGTTGTAGGGCTCATCCTCCTTGGGTGGGCCCTTCTTGTTATCTTCCGGCTGTTTGACCTGCAAGTCATTTCCCATGACAAATACGCCCGCCGCGCCGAAACCCAGCAGCAAGCATTGGAACCCATAGAAGCCCCGCGCGGGACCATTTACGATCGCAACGGCAACCCGCTCGCCATCAGTTCTCCGTCTCAGTTTGTCGTCGTAAACCCGAAGCGCATCCCCGGTAAAGAAATCGCGGCCGATCTGCTGGCACGCGTCCTTGATCTGGATGCGAATAAGCTGGAAGACGATATCGAAGCCGCCGCCAAGCGCCATCACGGCTATCTCGTGGTCGACCAGCGCGCCACCGACGAACAGGCTTCCGCGCTCGAAGCCATGCATCTCGATTGGCTCGAAGTCCGTAAAGGAAGCGTACGAACCTACCCGAACGGCGATGTCGCGGCGCACGTGATCGGCAATGTGGACGGCGAAGGCAAAGGTGCGGCGGGCATCGAACTAAAGTTCAACAGCGAACTCTCCGGTAAGCCGGGCTGGCTGCGCGTCGAGCGCGATGCGCGTGAGCACCCCTACGCCTCGGAAGTCCAGAAAGCGGCCGTGATGGGCAAGAACATCGGACTGACGATCGATCGCGAACTGCAGTACGTCGCCCAACAAGCGCTGCGCGCGGCTGTTGTCGAAAATCATGCCGAGCACGGAAGTCTGGTCGCGATGAATCCTAAAAGCGGCGAAGTGCTGGCGCTCGAAAACTATCCGACTTACGATCCGAACGAACACCTCCGATCCGGCCAGAAGCCGACCGGACGCGAAGATCTGGCCGTGGTCGCGCCTTTTGAACCCGGATCCGTTTTCAAGGTAATTACACTTTCCGCTGCGTTGGAAACCACGAATTTGACGCCGAATTCCATCATCAATTGCGGCAATGGCGTAATGAAGCTGTTCGGACGCGTGGTGCACGATCACAAGCCCTACCCCGCGCTTTCTATGGAAGACGTACTCGCCTTTTCGAGCAACATCGGCGCGATTCGCATCGGCATGCAGGTTGGCAATCAGAACCTGTATAACTACATCCGCCGCTTCGGCTTTGGACACCGCACCGGAATCGAACTTCCCGCCGAAGCCCCCGGCCTGCTGCGTCCTCTGAAGCGCTGGCAGCCGACTTCGATCGGCTCGGTTCCCATGGGCCACGAAATCGGCGTGACCTCCGTTCAACTTGCCCAAGCCGCGAGCGTGATCGCGAATGGCGGTTATCTGGTTCATCCGCACCTGGTCGCCTGGAAAGAGGCCCCCGGCGGGCAGAAACAGATGATGCAATACGCCGCTCCGGAGCGGATTCTTCGGCCCGATACGGTAGCCAAGATGCGGATGATGATGCGCCGCGTCATCACCGAGCCCGGCGGAACCGGCCACAGAATCCACGTGGTCGGTTTCACGATTGCCGGAAAAACCGGTACAGCCCAAATCTTCGATTTCGCCCATCACGTCTACACGCACAAATACAACGCGTCCTTTATGGGCTTTGCGCCATTGGACGATCCATCCCTCGTGGTTGTAGTGACGATCACCGGAACCTCCGGCGAGGCCGGTTACGGCGGTTCGGCGGCGGGTCCGGTGTTTGCGAGGGTCACCACCGACGCGCTCCGCCGCATGGGCATCGTTCGCGACGTGCCCGAAGAAATCGAGGAAATGGAACTCGCGCAGCAGGAGAAGGAGCAGAAGAAAGCCGCGAAGCTCAAGTCCAAGGATAAAGATGTGGACGACACGAGCCTGGCCGCTCTCGACCCGCCCACCGCGGAGGAGATGCAAGCCGCCTCTGGACAAGGCGAATTAGTCGCCGCGGACCCGAACGCGCCCAAAGTACCCAACTTTGTCGGTGAAACCGTCAAAGATGTTATGCAGCAGGCCGCGCAGGCCGGCATCGAAGTCGAGATGTTCGGCGATGGAATGGCGCGCGCGCAGAACCCGCCCGCCGGCGCGCTCTTATTGCCGGGGCAGCACATCAGCGTGAGGTTCGCCCGATGACGCTTCGCAACATTCTCACTGGTATCCCGCTGGTCTCTCAGCCTTCTGCCAGCCTGCTCGAAAAAGAAGTGTACGGCCTCGCTTACGACAGCCGCAAAGCCGCCCCCGGTTATCTGTTCTTCGCCTTCGCCGGGTCGAAAGTGGACGGCGCTCAGTTCGCCAATTCTGCGCTGCAACGTGGTGCCATCGCGGTGGTGAGCGACCGTCCTGCTCCTGGCGGCTTCAACGGACCCTGGCTGCAAGTGCCTCATGGACGCCATGCGCTCGCCATGGCCGCGAAAAATTTCTACAACCGGCCTGACGAACGCGTCGCTTTAACCGGCGTGACCGGCACGAACGGCAAAACGACCACCACGCTGCTGATCGACTCCATCCTCCGCGCGGCGGACAAAACGACTGCGCTCGTCGGCACCATCGAATACCACTTAGCCGGGCGTGTGTTGCCCGCTGTCAACACCACCCCCGAATCGCTCGACCTCTTCCGCATGTTCCACGAACTGGAAGAGGCCGGTGGAACGCACGCGACGCTCGAAGCGTCCTCTCATGCGCTCGATCTGGGGCGCATCTACGCCATGAACTTCCATACGGCGGCGTTCACGAATTTCACACGAGACCATCTGGATTACCACCACACGATGGAATCGTATTTCGCTGCCAAGCAGCTACTGTTCAGGCCGCGGAGCGGTCCTCCCCCCCGCTTCGCGGTCTTGAACGCGGATGACGAGCTGGTTCGCAACGTCGAAACAGCATCCGAAACCGAGCTGTTCTTGTTCAGCACCCAACCACCGGAACAGAACCGCGACCGTAAGGGAGCGGCCTGGATTTACCCGGCCGTAGTCGATTCCCGTTTCGACGGCTTGCGGATGACCGTCTCGACGGGCAAGCGTTGCTTCCAGGTGGAATCCCCGTTGGTTGGCCATATCAACGTGTACAACATCCTGCTCGCTTGTGCGGTGGCGCTGACCCACGGCATCGGCGAGCAGCACATTCAACAAGGGATACAGCAAATGCAAAGAGTTCCGGGGAGATTCGAACGGGTGGAGCAAGGGCAGCCGTTCATGGTAGTCGTTGACTACGCGCATACGGATGATGCGCTGCGGAACGTCATTTCCGTGGCGCGCGGCATGAAGCCAAGACGCGTGATTACGCTGTTCGGCTGCGGCGGAGACCGTGACCGCTCAAAGCGGCCCTTGATGGGAATGGCCGCTGCGGAGTTGAGCGACTTCGTGGTGCTCACGTCCGACAATCCGCGCAGCGAGGATCCGCTGGCGATCATGAACGACGCGATCGTGGGTTTGCGGCGCTATGATACGCCCTGTGTGGCCGAGCCCGACCGCGAACGCGCCATCAAGAAAGCAATCGAAGCGGCCGAGCCGGGAGATGTCGTTATTCTGGCGGGCAAAGGTCATGAGACGTATCAGATTTTGAAGGACGGTCCCATTCCGTTCGACGATCGCGAAGTTGCGCGCCGCGTGTTGCGCTCCTACGGCTACGGAGACCGCAGTTAGCGGTTTCCACATTAATGCAATTAACCCTTGCCCAGGTCCAATCCGCCACCGGAGCGCAAGTCTCAACATCGCTCTCCCAGCGCATCACCGGCTGGAGCAACGATTCGCGCACGCTGGCTCCGGGCGATCTCTATTTCGCAATTCGCGGCGAGCGCTTCGACGGACATGCTTTTGTTGCGGACGCTTTCCGCCGCGGCGCCATTGGCGCGGTGGTAAGCGAACCGGTCGAGGCGCAAGGCGTTCTATTCCAGGTTCCGGACACGCTGAAAGCCCTGCAGGCGGTAGCCCATTGCGCGCGCCGTCAGTGGGGCCGGTCACTCATTGCTGTCACGGGCAGCGCCGGCAAGACCACCACGAAAGAAGTGATCGCGGCGCTCCTGGGCACGCGCTTCCAAGTCGGCAAAACAATTGGCAATCTGAACAACCACATCGGCCTGCCCCTGACATTACTGCGCATGCCCGACGACGCCGAAGCGGGCGTGGTGGAGATGGGCATGAACCACGCAGGTGAAATCCGCCAGCTTGCTGCAATCGCCGCGCCCGATATCGGCGTCATCACCAACGTTGGCTACGCCCACATCGAAGCCTTTGATTCCATCGAAGGCGTCGCCGCGGCGAAGCGCGAACTGATCGAATCGCTGCCGCCGTCCGGAACCGCTGTCCTGAACGCCGATGACGAACGCGTTCTACGCTTCCGCGAAGTCCATCGCGGCCGCGTCATCACCTACGGCTTCTCGCCGGACGCCGATGTCCGCGCAACAGATGCCCAAATCGGCTCGGAATGTGTAGCATTCACTGTGGACGGCGTCCGGTTTGAGAGCAATCTTGCCGGCCGCCACAGTATTTCGAACATTCTTGCGGGCCTTGCCGTCGCTCGCATCTTTGAACTCGATTTTCACTCGCTCATCGATGCAGTCCGCGCGCTCGCTCCCGGCAAAATGCGGGGCCAGCGGAGCCACTGGCGCGGCATCACGATTTTGAACGATTCTTATAACTCCAATCCCGAAGCCGTCCGCAACATGATCGACGTGCTTCGGGAAGAACCGGCGCAGCGCAGAATTGCGGTGCTGGGGGAGATGCTCGAGCTTGGCCACATGGCCGAGAGTTTGCATCGCGACGTAGGTGCCTATGTGGCGCGTGCAGGCGTAGATGTGCTAGTTGGGGTGCGCGGCGTGAGCCGCCTGATGGTCGAACAAGCCAAACAGGCCGGTCTAGCTGATCACGCCGCGCTTTTTTTTGACGACCCCGATGCCGCAGGCGAATTTTTGCGAGGCTTTGTACGTCCGGGCGACGCAATTTTATTCAAAGGATCGAGAGGAATTCAGGTGGAGCGGGCACTCGCCACAATGGAGGCATAAATGCTCTACTGGCTCCTCTACCAGGTACTTCATCGCTATATTCCGGCTGCGCGCGTATTCAGCTACATCACCGTTCGCGTGGCTCTCGCCAGTTTAACGGCTCTCGCGCTTTCCTTGGCACTGGGGCCGTGGATGATTCGCAAGCTCTCCGAGTGGAGCTTCGGACAGCACATCCGCGAAGAGGGCCCGCAATCGCATCGCAAGAAGGCTGGCACTCCCACCATGGGCGGTATTCTCATCCTGACTGCGATTGTCATTCCTACTTTGCTCTGGGCCGACCTCCGCAACCAATACATCTGGATCGCGCTGCTCGGCTTGCTCGGTTTCGGCCTCATCGGCTTCTTTGACGATTACGCCAAAATCTCGAAAAAGCGCAATCTGGGGCTGACAGGAAAACAAAAATTTGCGGCGCAGGTCTTGTGCGCCATGATCGTGGGCTTCTGCCTATTGTTGCTGCATGCCGACAAAGCCTATTCGACCGCCGTCAACGTCCCGTTTTTCAAGCAGTTTAAGCCCGACCTGCTGGTCGAAAGCTGGACCAAGAATTTCTGGACCTATCCGCTGGCCTTCGTCTTTTTTTACATCTTCATCGTCTTCATCATGGTGGGCTCTTCAAACGCCGTGAACTTAACCGATGGCCTCGACGGGCTCGCCATCGGCCTGATGATCATTGCTTCCGGCGCGATGACGGCCCTGACTTACGTATCGAGCAACGTATTCTTTTCGAATTACTTGGATCTGGCCCATCTGGCGCACTCCCAGGAACTGACTATTTTCTGCGCCTCGATGGTAGGGGCGAGTCTCGGGTTTCTTTGGTACAACTGCCACCCCGCGCAGATCTTCATGGGCGACGTGGGATCGCTCGCTCTGGGCGGTGGCTTGGGCGTGGTCGCGGTACTGATTAAACAGGAAGTGCTGCTGGCCTTTATCGGCGGCGTGTATGTGATCGAGGCGCTCTCGGTGATTTTGCAAGTCGGCAGCTACCGGCTTCGGGGCGGTAAGCGCATCTTCAAGATGGCGCCCATTCACCATCACTTTGAAGCGTTGGGCTGGTCGGAGTCGAAAATCATCGTACGCTTCTGGATCGCCGGTCTCGTCATGGCTTTGTTCGCATTGACAACATTGAAGCTAAGGTAATGGAATGTGGCGCACGCTTTAGCGTGCCGCGTCGAGACTCGTCTCGACGCCAGGAGTAACTGAATCTTGGATCTTCGCGGTAAATACGTCCTGGTGATCGGCGCCAAGCGGTCCGGCCTGGCAGCCACGGAACTGTTGCTTCAACACGGGGCGCGCGTTCGCGCCATGGACTCCCAGCCTCTGCCCCCGCCGGAGCAGGCGAAATTCGACGCCCTCAGTGTCCCGGTGGTCCTCCAGGAAGATCGCTATATCTGCGATCAAGGTAGGGCGCCGGATCTCATCGTGCCCTCGCCCGCGGTCCCCAACGACTTGCCCATGCTCGTCGCCGCCCGCAATAGCGGCATCCGCGTGATTGGCGAAGTCGAGTTGGCTTCGTATTTTCTCAACGGACCCGTCATAGGCATTACGGGTTCGAACGGAAAAACCACCACCACGGCCCTCACCGGCCACCTGCTCCAGCAATGCGGCGTGGCGGCGCAGGTCGGCGGAAATATCGGGACCGCCGTTACGTCTATGGTGGCTTCGTCCTGCAAAGATCAGTGGAACGTTCTCGAACTCTCCAGCTTCCAGTTGGAAACCATCGAGCACTTTCAAGCCGGAATCGCCGCCTGCCTGAACATCACGCCCGATCATCTGGACCGCCATCACACCTTTGAGAGTTATGTAGACGCCAAAGCACGTTTATTTGAAACCCAGCGTCCGGATGCTTTTGCCGTGTTGAATTACGATGATGCGGCTTGCCGCGGCTTGGCCCGGCGCACCAAAGCTCAGCTTTACTGGTTCAGTTCGTCGCGGCAGGTGCCTTGCGGCGTCTGCCTGCGCGGCGAAAAGATTCTGCTCAATGGCCGGCCCTTCCTATCTCGTTCCCAGATTAAGCTGCGCGGTCTGCACAACGTGGATAATGTCATGGCGGCGGCGTTGATGGCGCATCTGGCGGGCGCGAAATCCGAAGCAATCGGCGCGGCCGTCTCGTCGTTCCCCGGTGTTGAGCACCGCATCGAATTCGTCCGTCAGCTCGACGGCGTCGAATATTTCAACGATTCGAAAGCCACGAACGTGGACGCAACCTTGAAAGCCATCGATGCCTTCCCAGGCGGCTTGTGGATCATTTTGGGTGGCAAAGATAAAGGCAGCGATTACACTCCGCTCCAAAAGCCGCTCGCCGCCAAGGCACGGGCCGCGCTGTTGATCGGCGCCGAACCGCCCTATCCTTATGCGGCCGCTCCGCTTATCAAGTCCGCCCTCCAAGATGCCGTGCCGCTGGTGGATTGTCATACTCTGGAGGAAGCAGTACGGTATGCGCGCAAGCATGCGCGTCCTGGGGAAACCGTTCTGCTGGCCCCGGCCTGCGCCAGCTTCGATCAGTTTCAGAACTACGAAGAACGCGGGCGCAAATTTAAAGAAACTGTCGCGGGATTGCAGTAACCGAAAATGGCCCAACGCCTCAAGACCGACTGGATTTTGTTCCTCACCGTCCTCACGCTCGTATGTTTCGGGCTGGTGATGGTCTACAGCTCGTCCTCTATCCTCGCTGAGCTGCAATATCACGTCTCGACCACTTATTTCTTCCTCCGGCAGCTCGGCTGGGCGGTGTTCTCTTTCGCCATTCTGCTCTACTGCATGAAGCGCGACTACCGGCAATGGAACAATCCTAAATTCGCGTTTGCCGGCCTGGGCGTGGTGCTGCTGCTACTCGTAGCCGTGTACATCACGGACAGCACCAGCCATCGCTGGCTGAAAGCCGGGCCGTTCTCATTGCAACCTTCGGAACTCGCGAAACCAGCTCTGGCGCTCTTTTTGGCCTTTTTCCTGTGTCGCCGTATGGGAACGATCAATGAACGGCATACGCTCGGGCCCATTGCTGTTTCTATCTCGGTGGTCGCGCTTGCTGTCGCCATCGCCGATTTCGGAACGGCCGTCGTCCTCGTCGCTACCACGTTTGCCGTCATCTTTGTGGCCGGCATCGAGTACCGCTATCTGGCAATCTGCGGTGCTCTAGGAATCGTTCTCGGGCTCGGCTTTATTGCAATGAAACCTTACCGGCTCGCGCGCGCCATCGACTTTATCGACAAAGATCACAAGCTGCTCGCGAAAATCGATCCGGGGGGGAGAATTCTGAACTACGCCAAGCAGACCGCTTCGACGAGCGATCCCGGCTACCAGCAACTTCAGGCCAAAATCGCGGTCGGCTCCGGCGGCATTACCGGTGTGGGGTTGATGGAGAGCCGCCAGAAGATGCTCTACTTGCCCGAAGCTCACACGGACTTTATCTATGGCGTGGTAGGTGAAGAAACCGGCTTTTTCGGCTCCGCTCTCGTGCTGATCGCCTTTCTGGTCGTGCTCTGGCGCGGCCTGCGAACCTACATCCGGGCCGGCGACAATTTCGGCCGCTATCTCGCACTCAGCGTAACCGTCTGTGTTGTCGTCCAGGCTTTGATCAACGTCAGCGTCGTGCTCGATCTGGTGCCGAACAAAGGTATCCCGCTGCCCTTCATCAGCTACGGCGGCAGCTCGCTTCTCAGCACACTGCTCCTCATGGGCATGCTGTTAAGTGTGAGTGAACACACTGCCTGATGCCTCACTCCTTCATCCTGACCGGCGGCGGCACTGGCGGTCACATCTTTCCCGCGCTCGCGGTCGCCCGCGTGCTGCGCGAACGCGGCCATCGCCTCCTCTTTATCGGCACGCCCGACGGCATGGAATCCCGCCTGGTCCCCGAGGCCGGCTACGACATGGCCTTCGTCAAGAGCAGTGGCCTGAATCGCGTCGGCTTCCGCAAGCAGGTACAATCCGCGGTTCAACTGCCCGTGAGCGTTGCCGCTGCACTCCAGATCCTGCGGCGCTTCCTGCCGAAAGCCGTCTTCAGCATGGGCGGCTATGTAGCCGGACCCGTGATGCTCGCCGCCATATTCAACGGCACGCCGCTCGTGGTGATGGAGCCCAATGCCATTCCGGGATTTGCGAACCGGCAGGTCGCTCGCCGCGTCTACCGCGTCCTGCTCGGCTTCGAATCGGCCCGCCGGTGGTTTCCGCTTTCGAGATGCGAAGTGACCGGACTGCCCGTCCGTCCCGAATTCTTCGCGCTCACCCCGAAACGATCCGGACCATTTACGGTTTTGATCACGGGCGGCAGCCGCGGAGCACGAACCTTGAACCGCGGCCTGCGCGAGAGCTGGAAATTTTTCCGCGACAGCGGCTCGCCCGTGCGCCTCGTACACCAAACCGGGCCGAACGAACATCAGGCGCTCGCCGAAGAATTCGCGACTGCGGGGGTCGAGGGCGAAGTGGTTCCTTTCATCCGCAACATGCCGGAAGCCTTCGCGCAAGCCGATTTAGTGGTGGGACGAGCCGGTGCCGGCGCCGTGAACGAAATCTCGGCTGCCGGCATGGCCTCGGTTCTAGTGCCTTTGCCCACCGCTGCCGACGATCACCAACGGCGAAACGCTGAAGCGCTGGTGAATGCCGGCGCTGCGAAGATGGTCCTGGACCGCGAAATGAGCGGGAAACGGATTTTTGAAGAGATAGAATGCTTGCGCCAACATACCAATGAGTTGGAGCAAATGCGCGCTCGCGTCCGCCAATTCGCGAAACCGGGCGCGGCCGAACGCGCAGCAGACATTATGGAGGAAGCGGCCAAAAGTTGAGTGATTCTGATTGACACTTAGCTCCAAAGCCGGAACAATACTTTTCAGGAATGTTTTTCAAGCCCCAACACGTGCACTTCGTGGGAATCGGGGGCATCGGCATGAGCGGTATCGCCGAAGTTCTGCTCACTCTGGGCTACCAAGTTTCAGGTTCCGACCTCAAATCCACTCCCATCACCGATCGTCTCGCGAAACTCGGCGCGTCCATCCATCTAGGCCACCGCGCGGAAAACGTGATGGGCGCGAAAGCCATCGTAGTCACCTCGGCGCTCGATCCGAATAACCCGGAGGTTGCCGAAGCGCGCCGCCTCCAGATTCCCGTCATTCCGCGCGGAGAGCTTCTTGCCGAGCTCATGCGCCTCAAATTTGGCGTGGCCATCGCCGGAAGCCATGGCAAAACCACCACCACGTCGATGGTCGCCTCCATCCTGAACGCCGCGAATTTCGACCCCACGGTGGTCGTGGGTGGCCGTGTCGCCGGGCTCCAGGGCTCGAATGCGCGTGTCGGCAAGAGCTCCATTCTGGTCGTCGAATCGGATGAGAGCGATGGATCTTTCCTCAAGCTCGCGCCGATCATCGCCGTCGTCACCAATATCGATCGCGAACATTTAGACCACTATCCGTCCCTCGCTGACATCCAGAACGCCTTCACCGAGTTCGTCAACAAAGTTCCTTTCTATGGCGCGGCGGTCCTTTGCATGGAAGATGAAAATATCCAGCAGATCTTTCCCGCCGTTCGCCGTCGCACCATCACCTATGGGCGCTCCGCACAGGTCGATCTCGAAGTCGAGAACGTCACCCTCGGTTCTACCGAAAGCGAGTTCGCCATTCGCCGCCGCGGTACGGAGCTTGGCACATTTCATCTCGCCGTTCCCGGCCTGCACAACGTTCTAAACGCGACAGCCGCGCTCGGCGTCGGTCTCGAAATGGATGTTCCTCTCAACCAGATCCGGGACGGCCTGGCTGCATTCACAGGCGTCGATCGCCGTTTCTCCATCCGGGGCGTCGAGCGCGGCATTACCGTGGTCGATGATTACGGCCACCACCCCACCGAAGTGAAGGCCACGCTCGCCGCCGCGAAGCTTGGGCCCTATCGCCGCATCCATGTGCTCTTCCAGCCGCATCGCTTCTCGCGCACGAAACATCTTCTGGACGAGTTCGGCACCGCCTTTCATCAGGCCGACGATCTGTATCTGCTCGATATCTACGCTGCCTCCGAACCCCGCATACCCGGAATAAGTGCCGAAGGGCTGCTCGAAAAAATCCGCTCCTACGGGCACCGCTCCGCCCATTACGCGCCCAGCATGGAGGAAGGCATCGCCGCGATTGCCGCCGCCGCCCAACCCGGAGACCTCATCATCACGCTCGGCGCAGGCAGCGTTTCGCAAGCCGCCGACCGCATTCTGGAGCAACTGCGGGAGGCTGCGGCCTGATGCCTCGCCAGGAGCAACAGCCCGCCTCGCTGTTTGAGGGCATCCGCTGGAAGCGCTTCACCTTCTGGCTGATCGCAGGCGTGTTCCTGATGGTGACCACGCTCTACGGCTGGCACCGCACCGAAGAGTTTCTCATTCAGGATGACCGCTTCCGCATCCCGGAATCGGACGATTACGCCGGGCGCAGCCCGAATTTACTTGTGGAGGGAATACGTTATGCGTCGACTTCCCAGATCCGTCACATCTTCGCGGAGGATCTTGGCCGGAGCTTGTACCTGGTCCCGATACAAAACCGCCGCGAACAGCTTTTGGCGATTGACTGGGTGGAGGACGCGACGGTTTCGAAGATCTGGCCGAACACGCTGAAGGTCCGGATTCAGGAGCGTGTCCCGGTTGCTTTTGTCCGCCTTCATCCCGCTCGCCGGGACGGCCCATGGCAGTACGCTTTAATCGATAAAGACGGATATATTTTGCGTCCGCGCGTTCCGGCGAAATTCACGCTGCCGGTCATCACGGGCGTGGAGGAGAATGAAAAGCTGGAGAACCGCCGCGCGCGCGTCCGCCGGGTGCTCGGCATGCTAAAGGAGATCGGGCCGCTCGGTGAGCAGATCTCGGAAGTGAACGTAGCCGATCCGAACGATCTGATCGTAGCGGAACACGTGGACGGCAGCGTGGTGAACCTCATGCTCGGCGAGGAAAACTTCACTGAGCGTTTGCAGAATTTTTTGGCGAATTACAGCGAGATCCGGGAAAAACGTCCCGATGCCAGAACGCTGGATTTGCGTGTCGATGGTGTGATTACAGCAGTAGGAGACGATCAGGGTGAGCGGTAAAACGAAGCTGGCGGTCGGGCTGGATCTCGGCAGCGCCGGCACGCGTGTGGTCATTTGCGCGCTGGAGTCAGAGTCGCTCCGGTTTCTCGGATACGGAGAAGCGCCGGGGGCAAACGCCTGGAATAGAGGACGCCTCTCCGATCAGGAGGCGCTTGCCGCGAGCATTCGATTTGCACTGCAAGAGGCCGAAGCGCGCGCGCAGGCTTCTCCCGAATCGGCGGTCATCGGCCTCGGCGGCTGCGTCGGCGGTATGAATAGCCGGGGCCTCTACGAATTTGGCCGGAGGCGTGAGATCGAACCCGACGATCTGCGCTATTCTGTGGAACTCGCCGCCCGTGTCCGCCTCGAAGAAGACCGCCAGGTATTGCAAATCTGCCCCCAGGATTTCACGCTCGACGGCCGCGCCGGGTATCGCAATCCCAAGGGCATTCTCTGTGCCCGGCTGGAGGCCAACGTCCATGTGGTCACCGTTTCCATGCAGGATCACCAGGGGCTCATCGCGGCGGTCCACAAAGCGCATCTCGGTGTCGAAGAATCCATCTTTGAAGGAATTGCCGCGGCGTATGCCTCCGTCCTGCCCGAAGATCGTGCGCGTGGCGTAGTTCTTGTCGATATCGGCGCCCACACCACGCACGTCGCTGTTTACGATGGCGACGCCCTGCTGCTCGCCACCGTCATCCCGGTCGGCGCGGAGCATTTCACGCGCGATGTATCCTGGCTGCTTAAAGTGAATTACGATGACGCCGAGAATCTGAAGCGCGAATACGGATACGCGATCACCGGGACCGGCTCCGATAGCACCCTGGTCGAGATTCCATCCGCCGAAGGCCGCGCCATGCGCGAAGCCCCGCGCCGCGAATTGAACGAAATTCTCGAAGCTCGCGCCGAAGAAATTTTTGAAAAAGTTTATGCTGAGATCCTGCGCGTCGGCATGGAGCGATCGTTACTCGAAGGCGCCGTCTTAACCGGCGGCGGGTCGCTCTTGCCCGGCATGTGCGATCTTGCGGAACGCGTACTGAACTGCCAGGCGCGCAATGGCCTGGCCACCGGAATTGAAGATTGGCCCCAGGAGCTGGACAACCCGCTATGGACAACGGCCGCGGGTCTGGCCATGTACTCCGGGCGATTGAAACTGAAGCGTGATTGGAAGCGGGCCCCCGTTGGACTCGCCGGCCTGGTCTCGAAATGACAGAACCGCGACCGTGAGGGAGCGGCTTTTAGAGGTAACGAATGGCGGAAGATTTGAAATTCTTGATTGAAGATGAGGTCCAGTTAGGCACCCGCATCAAAGTAGTCGGTGTCGGCGGCGGTGGCACCAACGCAGTCACGCGAATGGTTCAGGAAGGACTCAGCGGTGTCGAGTTCTACGCCTTGAACACCGATAAGCAAGCCCTGGGCGCATCCCCGGTCGCGAACAAACTCGCGATCGGCAAGAAGCTCACCAACGGATTGGGAGCCGGCGCGGACCCCTCCGTGGGTCGTCAAGCGGCGCTGGAAGACACCGAGCAGATTATCGAGATCCTGGAAGGCGCCGATATGGTGTTCGTCACCGCCGGCTTAGGCGGCGGCACCGGAACCGGAGCGGCGCCTGTCGTCGCTTCGCTTGCCAAAGAATTGAACGCGCTGACCGTCGCGGTGGTGACAAAGCCCTTTGCCTTCGAAGGACCGCGCCGCATGCGACAGGCCGAACGCGGCCTCGCCGAGCTAGCCGGAAGCTGCGATACCGTCATCAGCATTCCCAACGAAAAGCTCCTCGGTCTCGCCCCGCGCGGTACCAGCTTCTTCGAATCCTTCCGCCTCGCCGACGACGTTTTGCGGCAAGCCGTGCAGGGCATTGCCGACATCATCACCACCCCTGGACTCATCAACCGTGACTTCTCCGATATCCGCACCATCATGCTCGGCATGGGTTACGCAATGATGGGCACGGCTGTCGCCTCGGGAGAAAACGCGCCTGTTGAAGCCGCGCAAAAAGCCATCGACAGCCCGCTCATGGAAGAGGGCGGGGTACTGGGCGCTCGCGGCGTGCTCATCAACATTACAGCCTCGAGCCAGCTCGGCATTCACGACGTGAACGAAGCCTGCAACCTGATCCGTAAGGCCACGCAGAACGAGGACGTGCAGATCAACTTCGGTGTGGTTCTGGACGAGAAGATGGGCTCCACTGTAAAGATCACCGTGATCGCCACTGGCTTCCAGCGCGACTCGCTGCCGGAGATCGAACGCCGCAGTCCGCACTTCCCGTTTTCGGCCACCAGTGCGCCGGATCTCGCGCGTGCCGCTGCCGTAGGGTCAAGCGAAGCCGTCGAGCAGCCCGCAGCCGCCCAGGAATCCCAACCCGAACCGGCAGCCCAGGAATCGCCCGCGGCGGACGATTACGAACTCCCCGCCATCCTGCGCAAACAAAAGCGCATGGTGCAGTAGCGCTGTTGTGGCGCACGCTTTACCGTGCCGGCGGGCAGTTCACTGCCCGCCCCATCTCCCTAATCCTCGCAAACGCATACCCATAGAGCCACGCCGTCGCGCCCAGCATCACGAAGAGCGCTAGAACATCCGTCCCCACGAACGGCCGCTCAACCACTGCATGCCGCGTCCACATCGCAGGAAGCAGCATCATCAGCAGCACCTCGATTCCGCGCGCCGCGAGCGCCCAATTGCAAATTTTCCAGAACGTCTGAGACCCCTCAAAACGGCTCCACATCACAACCGAAAAAGTCATCAGTCCCAGGAACCAGGCGTGTAGTCCTTCTTTCAGCAAGCCTGAGTTGTCGATCCCGGTAAAAGCCGTGAACAGCAGAAAGGGAATCGCGAACACCAGCAGCACCCACCACGGCGCTTTTCGAACGCCCACATACATCAGCCGCAACAGGCAGAAGAAAAACACAATCCCCGCCGCAAACGGAACCGAGCACCACGGCTGTAAAAAGAAATGCACCACCGCCGGCGACGCGCCTTCAAACGCATTCAGGTTCGGATGGCTCGCGTGGAACAGGACCACGTTCAGTGGCACGAGGGTGTTCAGCACGCTATCCAACCGGTAGTGGAGCCATTGGCTCACTGTGGGCGGCCAGTGCTCCCCGGAGTATATGAGGAAAAAAAGAAACCGGCCTTGCGTATAGTGGCCCTGGTTGAAGACTCTCCAAAAGATCGGACACACCGCGCCACCCGCTATCAGCCACGCTGTGCCGGCCACCCAGCGGCGAATCTTGCCTCGCTGCGAGAGGATCAGCATTCCAACCAACGCCGGCGCAAACAGCAGCGCCGATGAATGGAACAGATATCCGATCCCCAGCGCGAGCCCGGCCAAAAACATCCGTGATTCCCAAACCAGGTAAGCACCCAGCAAAACAAATCCGGCTGCAACCAGCTTCGGCCACGTGTAGTAAATGTCATGAATCACAAACGGAGAGCCCATCGTGACCAAAGCGGCAATGAGGGCCCACTCTTCTGAAAGGAACACGCGGGCGAGGCCGAAAACAAAAGGAACCGTCATCGCCGCCATGACGATCATGGCAATTCGATATGCCATGAATCCGCGCTCATCGAAGAGAGTCCACACTTCCTCAGGCTTTTGCGCAAGGATCGACACAGGACCGGAAAGGACAATTGGCGTGGCCGCGAGACCCGCCATCGGGCCGCGGTCCGAAAAGTTCCATGTCTCGTACAGCTCTTTGGCAAGAGGGCCGTATGGGGCGGAGCGCGTTGCGATCAGCTCCGGAATGAAATACGGGTGCCGGCTATCGCTGAGCGGGCCTACGGCGAGCGTTCTCGATATCTCGTCGTGAAACAGCTCTCCCACCGGGCCGAGCGAATACATACTCTTTCCGATCGCGAGCGCGGTCAATACAAGTAGAACCAAAAGCGCTTTTCGTTCGGCCGGGCGCGTGAAACTGGAAAGCGGGTACCGAACGAACTCGTACGTAGCCGCCAGGATCACCAGGCCGAGGCATGCACGGCAAATCAAAGCGGGAGATCCGAACACGTGCGGGGCAACCCAGGCCGCTACTCCAATCAACGCGAATAGCAGCAGCCCGGGCGCCGGAATCCAGATCGGTGAAAGTGCAGGCGCCTTTTGCCGCAGAATCAAGCCAGGCGAGAGCAAACCCACAACCGCCGCTGCCGCGGTCAAAAGGATCAGGAATGTCTGTTTTAAAAGCCACGGCCAGGCGGTGCGCGTATCGAGAAACGGCTGGGAGAACCCCAGCCAAACGCCGGGCGTGGCCGATCCATCCACCGCAACAATGCGGAACGCCTCGGCGCCTCGCACTTGGTTCAGCGAGATGCGTTTGAGTAACCACCGGTTGCCGGGATTTTCAAACGGGGCAACCGGAAGCTGCACAATTCCCGATTTCGCCGTTTTCACTTCGACGGCCAAGTGCTCTCCAGGTATGTTCGGAGTCCCGGCTATAAACAGATAAAACACTGGCGTCGCCTGGTACCAGCGCGTGCTCGCGGAGCCGGTCGCGCTTTCATTGCCGGCATGCGAGCCGTAGAGGAGAAGTGAGCCGCGGACGTCATAGAAGGTGGTCGGCGCTGGCGCGTCCACTGCATCTCGGGCAAAACCGGTCCCCAACAGCAGCGGTTCATGGGAATCCACCGCTGGCGGAGGTGCAGCCTGGATGGGAATCGGTCTCGCCCGCGCCAAACCGCCATAAAGTACAAACAGGATCGCGCTGGCACACAGCGCCAGCGCGATCCTGTCTGCAATTGTTGCTTCTTTGCTTGGCCGCTTCAGTTCACCGGACCCAAACTACGCAGCGCCGGGTCGTCGCCGGCGGTTCCGAATCCGTAGAACAGATTGCCGCCGCCGGTCAAGATGACATACCACGCATTATTCGACGGACGCCAGATTCCGAAGTCGAACTTCTTGTCTCCATCGAAATCGCCGCCGATGGGAACATCGCCCGGCAAGCCCCACGGATGAACAAGGGGGCTACTCTTGCTGTAGGACTTGCTTGACTGGAGCACCCACCAGGTCGCGGTGGACGGACGGAAGATGCCGATATCGGTTTTGCCGTCTCCGTCGAATTCGCCCACAATCGGTGTGTCCCCCGAAATGCCCCACGCGGCAAGCGTCGTCATCGTGTTGTTCGTGCTAAGAAGCGCGCGCCAGGTGGCGTCGGAAGGACGCCAGACCGCCATGTCGACGATCCCATCTCCATCGAAATCCCCGGCGAGCGGAATATCGCCATACTGGAAGCCCCCCTTAATGATCGGAGAGCTCGGAGTCTTGCTCGATCTGACAAACCACGTCCCCGCAGATGGCCGGAACACAGCGAGGTCCACTTTGCCGTCTCCGTCAAAGTCGCCTGCCACCGGAATGTCGCCCCAAACACCCCACCCAATGGCCATGGTTGTGCTTGAACCGTTGAGCTTGATCCACCACGTTCCAGTGGACGGCCGGAACACAACGTAATCGGTCTTGCCGTCGCCGTCGTAATCGACCGGGACCGGAATATCTCCCACCACGCCCCACAGCACCGGGAAACTATTGGTAAGCCCGAGCGGCTTTGAAGTCGGCTGTATGAACCACCAGCCACTGGCTTGCCGGAATGTAGTCATATCGCTTTTTCCATCGCCGTCGAAGTCGCTAAACGTGCTCTTGCTGCTGGCATTATGTACGTAGTCACTGGTCGTCCGCGGAACCGCGGCATCTTGCAGCATCCACGTATCGCTCAGTGCTTGCGCACTGGGAGTAGTGGTTATGCCTCCGTACAGGATCATTTCGTTCGTGCCGTAGTCGTACACTCCGGTCGCGAAACTCCTCTCAACCGGAATCGGGCCTACCTGACTGCCGCCGTTGCTTACCGGTACCGGAGTCAAAGGGACCCATTGCGGCGCGGTGGGATCTCGTAGCGAATTGTTTGCGGTGTAGAGCACCCATACATCGCTAAGGAAGACACTGCCGCCCGAGCCACTCTGCCCACCGAAAATCACCATGTGCCCCGTGCTCTGGTCATAAACCGCTGTGTGGGCGTATCGGGCCGCGGGTTGCCCAAGGAAGGTCTGCGGATTCAGTTGCGTCCAGGCCGGTGTTCCGCCTTGGCCGTTCGCGCTCGAAAGCACCCAGACATCATTGTTGGGAATGGCTCCGCTTCCCCCGCTTCCGCTATTTCCGCCGAACACAGTCATGGTGTTGGTGCCTGGATCGTAAACGGCGGTGTGATAGAAGCGCGGCGATGGACCAGTACCTGGTGCGATCGGGAGCGGTGTCCATGTCGCCGTCCCGCCTTGGCCGTTTGCATGCGAAAGCACCCACGCGTCATTCAAGTCAGTCCCCGAGCAGTCCTGTCCCCCGAAGACGATCATACTGTTCGTAGTCGGATCGTAAACCGCCGAATGTCCAGTCCGCCCGCTCGGGGCCGTACCCGTACCGTTGTGGACTTCTACCCAGGTGGGCGTTCCTGCCACGCCGTTCGCGTTCTGCAGAACCCAGGTATCAGCCACGCAACCGCCGATACCGCCAATTGCAGTTGATCCGCCGAACACAATCATGTTCGAACCAGCCCAGTCATAGACGGCGCTATGACCGCTTCGCGCCAGGGAGCCACTGACACCCGCCGGGCTAACCGCCGTCCATTTTGAACTAGCGATATTGAACGACCACACATCGCCAAGAGCCGCGCCGCTTGAGGCCCCTCCTACCTGCTGCCCGCCGAAAACAATCATGCTGGCCGTTGATGTGTCTAAGACCGCCGTCTGATTCTGGCGCCCGCTCGGGCCGCCGGTACCACCCGACAATTGCGCCCAGGTCTGCGCTGCCACCGGGGTCCATATGCTTAACGCCAAAACCGCGGCGTTCGTAAGCAAGAACCTGCTTACGCTTTTACAACTCATCACTCCTCCTGTTTGCTGAATGTGCAACGGCTTACCGCCCCTTTCTGGTAAGCACCACCAGAATGCAGTACCTATGCTGGCATGGCAACCCCGTACAACTACGAGCCGGTTTTGTTCGCTTCCGCCTTCTTTGTCACAAACACGTCCAAATACTCCCCGTCAATTCCGCGGCTCCGGTCGCGAATGACGAAATTCGACGTGTTATAGCCCGACCATCGCTGTGCCAGATCGTCGAAATCCGCGCCGTAATCCCACGTCACCAGGCTGCGTCCATCCCCAATCGGATTTCCGTGATAGTTCGGCTCATGCAGATGTTGAATTCTGCCGTCGATTAAACTCGCGCGGGGAAAACTCTTCAGCAGATATTTGTGCTTGGGCGTCGTGAACACGTGGATTCCCTCCGGCCGCAGCACCCGCACAATCTCGCGTACCGCCTTATCCGGATGAAATACATGTTCCAGCACATCTTGCGTGATAAAGATGTCGAACGATTCATCTGCAAACGTGAGATTTTCGATGTCTTCGTTGCGGTCGCCATCTACATCCGCGCCGAGCGGCAAATCCTCTCGAAAGAACGACGCGCTGTAGTCGCGCGAAAATTTCGCTAGAAATCGGGGACTTGGCGAGCTCTCGTGCATCTTCAAATCCCGCCAGCCGGGCTTGACTAGGTTCAGCACTTCGACGATTGCGCGATGCCGCGGAATGGTTCTGCACCGTTCGCAAACATAAGATTCACGAAGCCAGTACGTGTGAGCGACAAAACGCGTCGGGCTCATGCAGATGTTGCAGAAGCCCGCGTTTTCAAGACACGGAGTGGACATCCGCAATCTCTTCGACACCGTGCCGCGAGGCCGCCCGGACGCCGTCGTTCAGTGCGCGCCGCGTGGCCTCCAGGTAGGCCAGTCCGTATTTCTGATCCGGTTCGAGATGCGCTCCTTCGGCCCATTCATTCCACGCATTGATGAACACCAGCGGAGCTTTCTCGCCGGATTCCTGGATCGTCCGCTCCACAATCGCTCGCAGCCATTTCTCGTACATCTCGGGTGACGACCGGACCACAATATGCGCGCGCTTGCCACGCCGCGCCGTATTATCCCAGCCCGGTATGATGCCACGGTAGCGCGGATACTCGCTCGGCGGCTTCGTCATGAAGTGCCGCGCCATCGCGACATAATCCTCCATGAAGCCTTCGAACTCTTCGGACACGCCCGGCAATGATTGCGGCCACACCATATGGCGCCGTCCTTGCGGTGGAAACTCGACCGCCGAATCGAAACCATACTCGCGCGGATCGCCCATCTTCAAACTCATCACCGCGCACAGATGAATCTTTGGAATCCCGGCCTGCGCGCAAACTTCGCGCCAGCGCTCCGCCGTCGCCGCCGGATCGCGAAGTTCCGTCACGCGGTACACCAGAAACAGCGGCGCGCCGTTCACGCGGATATAGCGCTCATCCCGAAAGGCCGGAAGTAAATCGCGCATCAATTGTCTGTCGGCCTCCGGCGAGTAGCGTTGTTCCACCAGAATGTGATTGTGCAGGCCGTCCCAACTGCGCGTCCAGTTCTCGTTCGCCCAGCACAAACAGAATGGAAAATTCGGCCGCCCGGTCTCGAGCATCCGGTTCAGTGGCAGATCCAGCAGTTTCCGCCCGTTGAACCAGTAGTAATAAAAACAAAAGCCGCGGACGCCATACTCAGCGGCCAGCTCTGCCTGCCGCTCCATCACTTCCGGAACACGCAAATCATAGAAGCCGAGATTGGCCGGAAGCTGCGGTTGATGGTGTCCCGGAAACACCGGCTTTGCGCTCGCGACATTCCGCCACTCCGTGAATCCCTCGCCCCACCATTGGTCGTTCTCCGGGATGGGATGAAACTGCGGCAAATAAAACGCAATCACCTTCAAGGCTGTGCTGTCTACACCCGGAACCGAGCCGCGACCGCAAGGGAGCGGTGCCTCCCAATACGCCCGATACCACGCATTCGGCAGATACCCCTTCTCCCTCCCGAACAGCACGTAGTGAATGAGCGGATTCAACCCGGACGCCTTCGCCTCCGGATACGTGTCCAAATAGTAAGCCGTGTCGAAATCCGGATGCGGGTCCAGCCCCTGCTGCGATCCGGTCTCCAGATAATGGACCAGGGCGCGTTCGGATAGTTCAGGGTAGTGTTCCCGGTAAAACACCGCATCGAACATCGGATGGGGATCGCGGTCCTCCTCCGGCCCAATCGAAAAATAGTGTGCCAGCGGATTTACTCCCGCTTTTAGCGCATCCGGATAGCGCTTCAGATAATAAGCCGAATCGAACAGCGGATGCGGATTTCCGCCCGATCGCACGAAATGCGCCAGCGGATTTATACCCGTTTCGACAAGCTCCGGATGCTCGCCTCGGTACCAGGCTGTATCGAAAAGTGGATTCGGATTGCGGGCCTCCAGAAATCCGACCCGCAAATAATGAATCAGCGGCAACTCGCGGCTGCGTGCGATGTCCGGATCCTGCTTTAAGTAATAGGATGTGTGAAACAGCGGGTGGGGATCGCGCCCGTCCTCTGTTCCATGTTCGGCGTAATGGAGAAGCGGATCGCAGCCACGCGCGTCCGGATTCCTTCGCAGATAATGCGCGATGTCGAACAGCGGATGTGGATTGCGCTTGGCCTCGGAATCACTCAGAACGTAGTGCACCAGCGGATTCGTGCCCGCTGTGGCCACATCCAAGTTCTGCTCCAAATAGTACGAGCTATCAAACAGCGGATGCGGATCGCGTCCGTCCTGCCCGCCAAATTCCAGGAAGTGCGCCAACGGTTCCACGCCGCTCGCCGCCACGTGCCTGTTCTGCCCGACATAGAAGCTCGTAATAAATAACGGATGCGGATTCCGCATCTCGCGCGCGCCGTTCGCTAGATAATGCAGCAGTGGGTTGACCTTCGCCGCGGCCACATCCGGGTTCTGCTCCAAATAGTACGAGCTGTCAAATAGCGGATGCGGATCGAGCCCTGCAAAGCCGCCGCTCAGCAGATAATGCGTCAGCGGCTCGTCGCCCGCGTGCTGCCTGAGATAAAAACCAACGTCGAACAGCGGATGTGGATTGCGGTTCTCCTGCCACCCGTTCTGCAAGTAATGCACGAGCGGGTCTACTCTTGCGGCCGCCACATCGGGGTTCGTGCGTAAGTAATAGCCGGCATCGAACAAAGGGTGCGGGGCATGGCCCGCGAATGCGCCCTTCTGTACGTAATGAGCTAGCGGATTCTCATCGGAATCGCGCAGATAGGCTTTCGCGTAGAAGTCCGTGTCAAACAGCGGATGCGGATCGTAGCCGAGCCGTGCGCCTGTGGTGACATAATGCACCAGCGGATTCTCCGCTGCCTCCGGGTGCTGGCTCAGATAGAATGAAGCGTCAAAGAGCGGGGATGGATCGCGGCCTTCTCTAACGCCATAAAGAAGGTAATGCTCCCAGCATGGCCCTTGCCATTCGGAAACCTGCCCCCGGTAGAAATTCTCATCGAGCAGCCCGCTTGCGCGAATCACTTCCGCGGCGCGCTTGTTTCGCACATACCGGCCCAGCGTTCGCAACCTCGACAAGCTCACCAACTCACCCCGATGCTAACAAACACAGCATGGTGGAGTAGGCCTTCGCCTGCGTGGTCCTTATCCTCCCGCGCTCTGCCCTGTCGACAAATGCCCGGCCGCGGCCCGATGCTCCCCGCTCGGCTGCTGCCGCTCATCATACTTCCCGAAGATCATCTTGCCCGCGGTCGTCTGCAGCACACTCGTCACCGTAATATCCACAGTCTTTGAAATCAGCCGGCGCGCGTTGTCCACCACCACCATCGTCCCGTCATCCAGATAAGCAACGCCCTGGTTGTACTCTTTGCCCTCTTTTAGAATGAACACGCGCATCGCCTCGCCAGGCAGCACCACCGGTTTTACGGCATTCGCCAGTTCGTTGATGTTTAGAACCTCGACGCCTTGCACCTGCGCCAGCTTGTTCAAATTGAAGTCGTTCGTCACGATCTTCGCGTGATGCAGCTTAGCGAATTCAATCAATTTCAGATCTACTTCGCGAATCTCTGGAAAATCCTGCCCCGACACTTCCAAATGCACCAGCGGCATGCTCCGAAGCCGCTGCACCACGTCCAGCCCGCGCCGCCCGCGATTCCTTTTGGCTGAATCGGAGGAGTCCGCCACAAGCTGCAATTCATGCAACACGAACTGCGGAACAATCAGATTTCCATCGAGGAACCCGGCCTCCGCAATGTCGGCGACGCGCCCGTCGATGATCACGCTGGTATCTAACACCTTCTCGGCAACGCCCGGCGAGCCGTCCGCGGCAAGCCCAAGTACATCCAGCCGTAGCGAATCCGATTTGGAAATTCCCACTACCAGACCGATATATCCGGCCATCAGAGGTACCGCGACTCGGAAGAATTGCGCTCCCTGATTCAGCACACTGATGAAGATCAGACCAAGGACGCCCCCCACCAGCATTCCGGCTGTCCCGCCAATCAGCGCCTTCAGCCCGGCTTGTCTCAACCGGAGTGCAATGAAAGTAATCGCGATCGCGGTAGCCGCGCCCACTGCCGCCGCCGCGGGTGAGGAAAGCGCGAAGGGACGAAAAAAAGCCGCAATAGCGGCCAACAGAGCGATAAAGCAAAAACGAAGAAGAAGAGTATCCCAGTTCCGGCGAGTCAAGTTCTCACTGTATACCTTTCTCAAATAAAACCGCGCGCGTAAGCAAGCGGTCTTTTAAAGGGAGCAGTTTTACGGGGAGCGCTGGTGGGGAGAGGTGAAAGTAATAGGAACTGCTTGGCGCCTTAAAGCGCTTTCGCAAGTTCCTCGGCAAATGCACTGTTTCGCGCAGACGAGTTGCCGGATCGGCGTGTGTTGTTGGAGTTGCCGCCCTTACGTTGCTGGGCAGAAGCGCCAGCCGCAGCGGGACGTTTGTTGCGGTCCGCCGGTGTGGCGGATTTCGCGGCGCCTTTGCCGGATTTCGGCGGCTGCGCGGGATTGGCTCGCAATAGCCGGTCTTCGAGTGGGGCGCGATCAAACCGTCGGATAATGGCGTTCATTTCCTCCTGGTTTGGTGATTCGATAAAAGCGAATCCCTTCGACTCTTGGGTTTCAGGGTTGCGGATGACCTTGACCGCGTCTGCGACCAAGTTTTCTGAGGCAAGCCACGACTTGATATCGTCGGCCGTCACCCAGACAGGGAGATTTCCGAGGAAAACCGTAAAGCTCATTAGTAAGTGTTGTATGCTCCGTGAGGGAAGTACGAGGCGCACCTCGCAGGAAACTGTTTCATCTCCCCGGAGGCTATTAGCATACTAGCACAAAGCGCGCAAATCCGTAAACAGTAAATTCCGCTTAATTCGTTGTTGCGCAAAGGCTAGCACAATCTTTCGATGCGTGTGACTGGGGTTTTGATGGGGGAAATTTCAGCGGCTCGCCGCGCCGCCTTCGATGTGCTCCAGGCCGTTGCTCGCGGAGGTTATGCGGCGGACATTCTTCGTGCCCGAACCCGCCAGCTCACCGAGCGCGATGCCGGCCTCACGGGCCAAATCGTCTTTGGCTGTTTGCGCTTTCAATCCCAGCTCGATCACCTCATCGCCCGCTACTCCGGCCGGAATCCCGGTGAACTTGACCAAGCTGTACTGATCATCCTGCGCGCCGCTATTTTCCAACTCCGTTACCTGACGAAGATTCCCACCCACGCCGCTGTCCATGAAGCCGTCGAACTCGCCAAGCACCACAAACGCGCCGCCGCCGGATTTGTCAACGCCGTGCTCCGCAAAGTGAACCGCGATCCAGTCTCCTGGCCCGACCTTCCAGCCGAGCTATCTTGCCCCGCTTGGCTGCTCGACCGCTGGACCGCCCATTTCGGAGCCGAACAGGCGCGCCAAATCGCGGCCGCTGCTCTCGAAGAGCCCGTCCCCTACATGCGCAATCAGCGTTTCCAGGACATCGGCTCCCAGGCCCTCATCCCCCTGCTCGATTTACAGCCCGGCCACACCTATCTCGACCTCTGCGCCGCGCCCGGAAACAAAACCCTCCAGGCGCTCGAAACGCCGCTCGCGCTGGCCGTGGCCTGCGATATCAGTCCCAAACGCATCCGGGACATTCCTCCCGTGTGTCCCCGCGTGATTCTGGACGCCACCCGCCCCTTACCGTTCGAAGCCAAATTCGACCGCATCTTGGTCGACGCCCCGTGTTCGGGTACCGGAACCCTTTCGCGCAACCCCGAGATCAAGTGGCGCGTCCAAAAGCCCGATTTCGCCAACTTCCATGCCAGGCAGCTCGAGATCGTCTCTCACGCCGTGCGCCTTCTTGCCCAGGACGGCAAACTCCTTTACGCCACATGTTCGCTCGAATCTGAAGAAAATGAAGATGTGGTTCGCACTCTTATGGAGAGGGTTCCGGATTTACGCTGTGAACAAACGCTCTGGCGCTTGCCGGGCCGCGAGCCGGGAGACGGTTTCTACGCCGCGCTATTGTCGTGGCGCACGCTTTAGCGTGCCGGCGGGCAGTTCACTGCCCGCAAGAGTTCAAGCGTGTTACCATCGAAAGGTCTACAAGGTACGGCAAACACGGGGTAAAGCTGTGCGCTTGGGCTCTGCAGAGTAGTTGTGGTTCAGATCGTCCCATCCATTTTCGCGGCTGACTTTGTGCGTTTGGGCGAACAGATCAAATCCGTCCAGCAAGCTGGCGCCCGCATGATTCACGTCGATATTATGGACGGCCATTTCGTCCCCAACTTCACCATGGGGACCCCCATCACCGAATCCATCCGGCGTTCTTTTAAAAACAAAGATCTCAAGCTCGACCACCATTTGATGATCGACGACCCCGATACGTATGCGCCTATCTTCATCAAAGCGGGCGCTAACTGTGTCAGTGTGCATTATGAAGTATGCCGGAACCTCGATCGCACGCTCCATATGATCCAGGATCACGGCGCGAAAGCGGGTGTTGTCATCAATCCCGCGACCAGCACCTTCTTGCTGGAAGACGTGCTCGATATTGTCGATTACGTCCTGGTCATGAGCGTGAACCCGGGTTACGGCGGTCAGAACTTCATCCCGCGTTCGCTCGTCAAGGTCCGCGAACTCGTCCGGCGCCGGGCCGACCGCCATCTCGATTTCCGGATCGAAATCGACGGCGGAGTAGGTCCCGACAACGTCGCCGAAGTCGCCCGGGCGGGGGTCGACTGGGTCGTCGCCGGCTCCTCAGTATTCAACACCCCGGATCCGGCCCAGGCCTTTCGCGATATGCAACATGCTGCCCAAGAGGCACTTTCAGTAAAGGTTTAGTTCTTATGAGTGATTCCCGATCTCAGTGCAATAGAGCCTGGGCGCCCTCTGGGCACGCTAGGGAGCGGTCTTCAATGTTTTCCCGCTTGCCCAAACGCGCTGTCGTAACCGCGCTTTCTTTGGCTCTGTGCGCGTCTTGTCTTCACAAGAAATACGAAACGCCGATCACGAAGAACACGCAACAGCCCGACAAAGTGCTCTTCGATCAGGCCATGCACGATATCGAACATGGGCGCTACGAGGTGGCTCGCATCTCGCTCCAGACGCTCATGAATACCTACGAATCGAGCGAATACCTGGCTAAAGCCAAGCTCGCCATCGCCGACAGTTGGTTCCGCGAAGGTGGCCCGAACGGACTCGCTCAGGCCGAAGCCGAATACAAAGACTTCATCCTGTTCTATCCCAATATGGAGGAAGCTGCTGAAGCCCAAAACCGCGTCTGCGAAATCCACTACAAACAGATGGATAAGAGCGACCGCGATTGGACCCAAACCCTGCGCGCCGAAGACGAGTGCAAGCAGTTGCTTGTCCAGTTCCCGAACAGTAAATTCGCCCCACAAGCGGCTCAGCGGCTCCGCAACATTCAGGAGAGCCTCGCCGAGCATGAGTTTGTCGTCGGCAACTTCTATTGGAAGCGCGACATGAATCCCGCCGCCGCGAACCGCCTCAACGCGCTGGTCGAACAGTACCCGCTCTATAGCAAAGCGGGCGAAGCGCTCTACGAAGCCGGCGATTCCTATTCGAAAATGGGCCCTCGCTTCCGCAAACAGGCCGGCGACATGTTCGCCCGCGTCGTTCGCGAATATCCGCTCAGCGACCGTGCGGATGCCGCCAAGAAGCGCCTGGAGGAGATGGAACTCCCGGTTCCGCAAGTCGACCGCGTTGCTTACAATCGCGAGAAGTGGGAAGAGGAAAATTATAAGCGCCCCAGTCTGCTCGCGCGTTCCACCATGTGGCTGCGTAGCGGACCGGACGTGAGTCACGCCGCGAAATCGGGTCAGCCCACCATGACCGATCCCAAGCGGACCATTCCCGCCAGCGTGCCCGTTGTGAACACCACCGAAACTGCCAGCGCCGCCACTCCGGGCGGCGGCACGACGGACGTCAGCGCCACAACCGTGGGAAACAACAGCGCGCTCGATAAGAGTCCCGACGCCCGCAGCACCGGCGGCGCCGCGCAAAATACGGCGAACCAGGCTGCCCAGCCCTTACCGAGTAATCGCGATAAAGAACTGAAGCAGTACCGCGAGAAGCAGGCCAAGAAACAAGCCAAGGCCGAAAAGAAGAAAAAGAAGAAGCAGCAGGAACAACAGCCCCAGCCAGCTTCTAATGTCCCCGGCGCCGCCGGAGCGCTGACCACACCGTCTACCGCCCCCCAGCAGCAATGAGCCGCATTCTGCTCGCGGACGATAGCCCGCAGGCACTACGGCTCGCCGAGCAGATCCTGACCGCGCAGGGCATCGAGGTCGTCAGTGTCACCGACGGCGCGGTCGCTCTGCGCCGTCTTCCGGACGTGAAACCGGACCTGCTCATCACCGACGTCTACTTACCCACGAAGAACGGCTTCGATCTCGCCCGCTTCCTGAAATCGCAGGCCGAATACCGCCACATTCCGGTCATCTTCGCCGCCGGACCCGCCGACGAATTCAACGAGCAGGACGCCAAAAACGCCGGAGCCGAGGAGATCCTCCACAAGCCCTTCGAAGCGTCCGCTCTGCTCGGAGCCGTCCAGCGTCTTCTCGAACAAGCGGCCGCAGCCAAAAAAGACGGGTCCGGCGGCGAAGCGAACGTTTGGGACCGCCACAGCATCCGCGCTGCCGTCACTCTCGCCCTCGACGCCGCCATGCCCTCCATGATTGAGGAGTTAACCGAACGTGTCCTCCTCGCCCTGTCGCAGCCTCAGAACCGCGCGCGTTAGCAAGCGGCCTCTTTACCATCCCACCACCTTCACTTCTCCCGCCTTCAACTCCACCGTCTTCTCCCCTGCCGAACTCTCCACCCGAAACGGCCCGCTCTTTGCCGCGCGCAATTTCGCCGTCTTCACCTTTCCATCGCGCCATTCCAAGTCCACCGTGAGCCCACCGCGGGCCCGCAATCCCGTCGCACTTCCGTCCTTCCACGCCGAAGGCAGTGCGGGCAACAACTCAATCGTGCCGTTTTGCGATTCGAGCAGCATCTCCGCAATGGCCGCTGTCCCTCCTAAATTCCCGTCGATCTGGAAAATCCCGGGCGGATGCAGATCGAACAAATTCGTCCAGGTCGATTTTGTAAACAACACGCGCAAGCTCTCATCCGCCTTCTCGCCTTCGTGAAACGTGGCCCATAAGCACGTCACCCACGCCCGGCTCCAGCCGGTTCCGCCACCGCCATGCGCCAGCCGCCGCTCCAATGCGACCCGCGCCGCCTTGTATAAATCCGGAGTCGCAGGCGTCAGTTCGTGCGCAGGATACACAGCAAATAGATGCGACAAATGCCGGTGCCCCGGTTCCACTTCGTCGTAGTCCTTGCGCCACTCCTGCAACTGCCCGAACCTGCCAATTTGCAAGGGCATCAGCTTCGGCAGCGTTTCTTCCAGCCGTTTTCGCAGCGCTGCATCCGTATGCAGAATTCTACTTGCCTCAATCACTCGCTTGAACAGCGCCGTCGTGATTTCCACATCCATCGTCGGCGAAACATCGAGTGATGCCTTCTGGTGCTCCGGTGTGTAATACGAATTCTCGGGCGAAAGCGAAGGACCGCTCACCAGGTGTCCCGCTCCGTCGTCGAACAGGTTATTCACCAAATAAATCGCCGTGTCCCGCAGAATCGGATACGCCTTCGTCCGCAGATACGCTTCATCGCGCGAGTAATCGTAGTGATTCCATAACGTCAGGCTCAGCCACGCCGCTCCAAACGGCCAAAGCCCTGAGTGGATGCTGTCAATCGGCTCGGTATCGCCCCAACCGTCCGTGTTGTGGTGCGCGACGAACCCTGGGGTTCCATACATCGCGCGCGCGGTCCGCTCTCCATTCGGCTGCATCCGGCGCATCAGGTTGTACAAACCTTCCACCGTCTCGCCCAGGTTGCACACCTCTGCTGGCCAGTAATTCATCTCGGTGTTGATGTTGATCGTGTACTTGCTCCCCCACGGCGGATCGATCTGCTGGTTCCATTTCCCCTGCAGATTCGCCGCCCACGAATTTTCCCGGCTGCTCGATTCCAGCAGATACCGCCCAAACGCGAAATACAACGCCGCGACAGGCTGATCGTCGCCGCCCTGCTGGGCCGATTTCAGCAACTGATCGGTTGGCGTCTTCCGCGCAACTGCCGCGCTATCGCCCAAGCTCAACGAAACACGCGTCGACAAGGCCCGGAAATCGGCCCGGTGCCGCGCCAGCAAATCGGCATATGAACGCTGCGCCGCCTGGGCCAACTGTTTGCGGCACTGCGCATCGGGGTCCGGCCCGCGCACGTCGGTCGAGGCGGTGAAAATCAGCGTCGCTTCCATTGCGCCGCGAACTAGCAACTCGTTTGCCCCAAACGTCTTCACTCCGCGGTTGGAGACCACCCGCACCGCCCCCGTAAAGGCCGTACCCGTGCGCGGCTCCTGCGCATATTTGTTATCGCTCGTCGGCGGCAAAGCCCGTCCGCGCAGCACCACCGTTTTGCCGCCAAAAGAATCATCCACCGCGGATTGCGCGCCCACCTCCCGGCTCAATCCCACCGCAAACGAAAGCATCGGGCCGCTGGCTCTAAGGTGCAGCACAATCGCCCCATCCGGATACGACGCAAACACCGTCCGGCTGTAGTGAATTCCGTTCACATCGAATCCGATCTCCACGATTCCGTCGTATAAATCGAGCGATCGCCGGTAGTTCTTCACGTCCGCCCCATCGATTCCCTGAAACTTCACCGTCAAATCCCCCAGCGGCTCATACGGCGGTTGACGCCGCGGAATCGCCAGCAGCGCCTTGTCAGCCAGCGCTTCGGCCTCCATCACTTTGCCGGCAAGCAGCAGCTTCCGCACCACCGGCACGTTCGCCCGCGCCTCGGGATTCACACGGTCCATTTCTTTGCCCGCGCAAATCGTCTCTTCATTCAACTGCAAGTGCTCCGCCTCCATTCCGCCGAACACCATCGCGCCCAGCCGCCCGTTCCCCACCGGCAGTGCCTCGGCCCACTGCGACGCCGGAGCCGTGTACCACAAGGTCGGCGCTTCGGCCCCCGACACCTGCAAGATCATTCCGGCGCCTAGAATGATCGTCAGTACTGGTACTGCAACTTGCTGAAATTGCAGCTTTTGGCGTGTACGCTGAATATTCACAGAAATTTAAATTTAAAGCCACCGCACAGCGAAAACAACCTTGTCTGCTGAACAAATTGATGTGCTCACCAGGCGGGTAGGGACGCAGCATTTTCAAATCCTGCTCGTCGACGATAATCCGATTGACGCCAAAATGTTCGAGGCGGCGCTCCGGGAGGCGTCCACCCGGGTCCAACTCCACTGGGTCACCACCGGGCAGGAGGCCATCGATTTCCTCGGCCAGCAGGAACTGCAGGAAGACACCGCCGATGTCGAGCTGATTGTTCTCGATTTGCACTTGGGCGGAATGGATGGACTCGAAGTATTGCGTCGGTTGCGAAGCCATCCCGCCGCCCGCCTGAAGCCGATCGTCGTCCTCAGCACTTCGCGGGCGCTCCGCGACATCAATGATTCCTACGCCTCGGGCGCCAGCTCCTACATAACAAAGGCGATGTCTTTTCAGTCATTTGTCGAAACTGTGTCAACTCTCGTACGTTATTGGCTGGATATTGTGGAGCTGCCGACAGTTTTCCCTGAATTCGTTTCGTAATAAAAGAACAAGGCTTAGAATCGCTTCTAAGCCTTGTTGCTTCTTCGGAGGAAAGAGTGGTCCTATTAACCACTCTTAATTCACCCTAAGTATACCCCTGAGTAATATATCTCCCGGAGCTAGGAAAACTACGTGCATCAAGCGCTTTACGCCACAATGTATATTCCCTGTGTGGCGCAGGTGCGGGTGGCGCAGACGATCTTGTCATCTGCGATCCCTGTTACCATGAATGTTTCCCTCTTTCATGGCGCTCCGCACGTCCTCCGGCATTCTGGCCGAAATTGTCCAGCACAAACGCCAGGAAATCTCCGGCTTACACGAACGCGCTGCTCTTCTCGAAAAGCAGGTGCGCGACCGGAAAGCGCACGTCCGGCCGTTCGCGGAGGCCCTGCGCGCGCGCGAAATTGCCGTCATCGCCGAAATCAAAAAGGCGTCCCCCAGCAAGGGTCTATTGCAACCCGATTTTCACCCGGCCTTCATTGCCCATTCTTACGAAGAGGGCGGGGCAGCCTGCCTTTCCGTACTCACCGATAAGCAGTACTTCCAAGGCGGCTTAAACGATCTCGAGGCCGCGCGCGCCGCCGTCTCGCTCCCGGTCCTGCGTAAGGATTTCATCATTGACCGCCTCCAAATCTTTGAGGCCGCCGCGCACGGGGCCGATGCCATCCTCCTGATCGCCGCTATTCTGGACACTGCGGAACTCCAAAGCTTCCGCGAACTGGCCGCCGGGTTCGGCCTTGCCGCTCTGGTCGAAGTGCACGACCAGGAAGAATTGGCGAAAGCGGTCGATTCCGGCGCCGAAATCATCGGCGTCAACAACCGCGATCTGAACACCTTCGAAGTCTCGCTCGACAATTCTCTAAAGCTCAGCTATCTGCTTCCCTCCAGCGTTATCCGCGTCAGCGAGAGCGGAATTGAGACTCGCGCCGATATCGATGTCCTCCGCGGCGCTGGCTTCAACGCCTTCCTGATCGGCGAAGCGCTAATGCGATCTCCCAAATTGCTGCATGAGCTCCTTCATCATTAAGATCTGCGGCATTACCAGCCCCGAAGACGCACAAGTCGCTGTGGAAGCCGGGGCCACTGCCATAGGCCTGAACTTCTATCCAAAAAGCCCGCGCTATATCGGGCTCGATCGCGCCCGCGAAATCGCCGCCGCCGTCCCCGCCCACATCCTCAAAGTGGGTGTCTTTGTAAATCTCCCTACTGTTCTGCATTCAAAGTGGGGCGGGCGCACGCCTGCGCTGGGCGCAAGCCCAGTTAGTGCGGCAAGCTTTCCAGCGGGCGTCCTCGACATTCTCCAGCTCCATGGCTCAGCATCTCCTGTCCCCGGCTACCGCGTCTGGCGCGCCTGCTCTGCCCACAATCTTCCACAACCCGACCCCGCCATCGAAGCCTATCTCCTCGATTCGCCTTCGCCGAAATTCGGCGGCTCCGGCCAGCCGTTCGATTGGCGTCTCGCGGCTAAATTTCCTCACCGCATGCTCATCGCTGGCGGCCTGGACGCCTCGAATGTCGCCGCCGCCATCCAAGCCGCCGCACCCTGGGGCGTGGATGCCTGCTCCCGCCTCGAATCGAGCCCCGGCAAAAAAGACCCCGCGCGCGTTCGCGACTTCGTACAAGCCGCCCTCGCCGCCTTTCGACAACCCATCACGTTATGAACGCCACTCTCCCTGACACCCTCGGTCACTTCGGCCCATATGGCGGGCGCTATGTCCCCGAAGTCCTCATGTCCCCGCTCGAAGAGCTGGAACAGGCTTACCTCGCCGCGCACAACGACCCCGCGTTCCAATCCGAGCTGGCCGATCTACTCCATCACTACGCCGGACGCCCCACCCCGCTTTATTTCGCTCGCCGCCTCTCCACCGAACTCGGCGGCGCGCAAATCTGGCTAAAGCGCGAAGATCTCCTCCACACCGGCGCTCACAAAATCAACAACTGTCTCGGCCAGATTCTGCTCGCGCGCCGCATGGGCAAGCGCCGCATCATCGCCGAAACCGGAGCGGGCCAGCACGGGGTCGCAACCGCCACCGCCTGCGCGCTTTTTGGAATGGAGTGTGTCGTCTATATGGGCGAAGAAGATATGCGCCGCCAGCGGCTCAATGTCTTTCGCATGCGCCTGTTAGGTGCAACGGTCTCGCCCGTCGCCAATGGCAGCCGCACGCTCAAAGACGCCATCAGCGAAGCCATGCGCGATTGGGTGACGAATATCGGAACTACGCATTACCTGCTCGGCTCCGCCCTAGGTGCCCATCCGTATCCCATGATGGTGCGCGATTTCCATAAAGTAATCGGCGAAGAGGCTCGCGCCCAATCGCTCGAGCAAATCGGACGCCTACCCGATGCCATCCTCGCCTGCGTTGGCGGCGGCAGCAACGCCATCGGCATCTTCTATCCATTCATCGCTGATCAATCCGTCCGCTTGATCGGCATCGAAGCGGGTGGGAAGGGAAGCCGTCTCGGCGAACACGCCGCGCGCTTCAGCGGCGGCTCGCCCGGCGTCCTCCACGGAACGCTCAGCTATCTTCTTCAGGACGAAGAAGGCCAGGTCGGCTTGACGCATTCCGTATCTGCTGGCCTCGACTACCCATCGGTTGGCCCCGAACACGCTTGGCTGCACGATCAACGCCGCTGCGAATATGTCTCCGTCTCCGATAATGGCGCTCTCGAAGCCGCCCAAACACTGGCGCGTCTGGAAGGCATCATTCCGGCGCTCGAATCTTCGCACGCCATCGCCGAAGCCATTCGCCGCGCCCCCTCTGAACCAAATGCTGTCTATGTGGTCAACGTCTCCGGCCGCGGCGATAAAGACATCGACATCTACCGCGAAAACATGCCCGAGCTGCTATGAGTACGACGACGTTAGTCACTGTCCAAGACTTCCTTCAACTGCCGGAACCAAAATCCGGCCACTATGAATTGCATCATGGAGAGGTCGTTTTAATGGCGCCGCCGAAGTGGGGTCACGAAAAACTCCAGGAGCGGATCAGAGAGATCTTCAAACGCACGATTGATGATCGTGGAACGGTCCGGATGGAGATGGCCTTCCAGCCCGCTCCCGAATACGAAGTGTGGAGAGCGGATGTCGGTGTTGTGCGGAAAGGGCGTGCTGATCGCACCCCGGATGACGAATATCTCCAGGGTGCGCCGGATTTGGTTGTAGAAGTTCTGTCGCCGGGAAACACCGTGGATGAGATCAACGACAAAATGACCGTCTGTTTAGAAAACGGTTGCGCCAGCTTTTGGGTGGTCGACGGCAAGCGCAAAGAGATCAGCGTAACTGAGGGGGATGTCACGAGGCACTATAAAGAAACCTCAGCCATTACCAGCGCGCTTCTCGGCGGAACCATCCACCTCCATGACATCTTTGAACCGCAACAGAGCCGCGACCGCTAGGGAGCGATTTTTAGAAACTTAATGCTCCAAACCACCACCCGCATCGCTCATCTCTTCGCCGCCTGCAAGGAGCAAAACCGTAAGGCCTTCATCGCCTACATCACGGCCGGCGACCCGAGCCCCGCTCACACAGCTTCTCTCGTATTGGCTCTGGAACGTGGCGGCGCCGATCTCGTTGAACTCGGTGTCCCCTTCTCAGACCCCATCGCCGACGGCCCCGTCATCCAACGTGCATCGGAGCGCGCGCTCAAGGCCCACACCACGCTTCCACGCGTGCTCGAAATCGTCCGCGAGATCCGCCGCCATTCGCAGATCCCGCTCCTGCTCTTCAGCTACATGAATCCCTTGCTCCGCTACGGCTTTGAAAAACTCGCCGCCGATGCCGCAAACGCCGGAGTGGATGGCGTGCTCCTCACCGATCTGTGCATCGAAGAAGCGGACGACTCCGCCCGCCGTCTGCGCGCCCACGGCCTCGATACCGTCTTTCTCGCCGCACCCACCAGCACGGAACGCCGCTTGCGTTTGGTTGCCGAACATTCTTCCGGATTCATCTATCTCGTCTCCCGCACCGGCGTCACCGGCGAGCGCGAATCTCTCCCGCAGTCCGCCGTTGAACTCGCCGCCCGCATGCGCGAGCTGACAAACGTCCCCTTAGCGATCGGCTTCGGAATCAGTACTCCGCAGCACGTCGCCGAAGTCGCCGGCATCGCCGATGGCGTGGTCGTCGGCAGCGCGCTTGTCCGCTTCATCGAAACCAATGCCGGAGCCTCCGATCTGCCGGCGCGTCTCGAAGGCTTCACGCGCCAGCTCACCGCTCCCCTTCGCAAACAACCATGAGTAAGTTTTCCCCTGATGACCTGGCGCGCTGCCGCGAACGGATCGATGATCTCGATCTCCGTCTGCTCGATCTGCTGAACCAGCGAACCGCCATCGTCGAAGAGATCGGCCGTATCAAGCAGGATCTGCGCATGGGCATCTACGAACCAAAACGCGAAGAGCAGGTGTTTTCCAACATCCTTTCGCACAACCACGGCCCGCTTCCGCCCGATGCGGTCAAACGCATTTTCGAGCGCATCATCGATGAAATGCGCAACATTCAGAAACTCAAAATTCTGAACCAGCAGTTTGACTCAAAATCATGTTAGTCGTCATGCAAGAGGGCGCTTCCGAAGCCCAGACGGAAGCTGTCATTAACCGCCTCGTAGAAATGGGCTTCACCGTGCACCGCTCCACCGGCGTCCGCCACACCGTGCTCGGCGGCGTCGGCCCGATCGACGATTTCGATCCCGCCGCCCTCGAAGTCATGGAAGGCGTTAAAGAATGCCACCGCATTGTCTCGCCTTATAAGCTGGCTAGCCGCGGCTTCAAACCAGCCGGAACAATTGTGAAAATTGGGCAGGTTGAAATCGGCGGCTCCAAAGTCGTCGCGATGGGCGGTCCCTGCAGCGTCGAATCGCAGGATCAAATTGAAGCCTCGGCGGAAATCATCGCGAAGGCTGGAGGACAGGTGATTCGCGGCGGAGCATTTAAGCCCCGCAGTTCGCCCTATTCCTTCCAGGGCCTTGGCGAAACCGGCCTGCGCGTGATGCGTGCCGCAGCCGATCGCTTCGGCCTGCTCGTCGTCAGCGAAGTCATGGATCAAGTCCAAATCCCGCTGCTGCTCCAATACGCCGATATTCTCCAGGTCGGCGCGCGCAACATGCAAAATTTCAATCTGCTTCGCGAGCTGGGCAAAGTGCGCAAACCCGTTCTGCTCAAGCGTGGTATCGCCGCGACTATTGAAGAACTCCTGCTCTCCGCCGAATACATCATGTCCGGCGGCAACTACGAAGTCATTCTCTGCGAGCGCGGCATCCGCACCTTCGAAACCGCCACGCGCAACACCATGGATATCGCTGCCATACCTGTGCTGAAACGCTTGACCCATCTCCCCGTTGTGGCCGATCCCTCGCACGGAACCGGCAAACGCGATTACGTGCTCCCCATGGCTCGCGCGGCCGTCGCCGCCGGCGCTGATGGCCTCCTCGTCGAAGTCCATCCCGACCCCGATCACGCCATCAGCGACGGCGCCCAAACCCTCCGTCCCGATCAATGGGCCGACCTGATGCGGCAGGTACGGGCCATCGCCTCCGCCATCAACCGCTGCGCCTAATGCCATGAGCATGCACCACGCCATCTCACCCCGTGGCGCACGCACTCTTGCGTGCCGCGTCGAGACTCGTCTCGACGCTTGGCGCCCATGAACACCGTCGCCATTATCGGCGTCGGCCTTATCGGCGGTTCGTTCGGCCTCGCGCTCCGCAAAGCCGGATTTACCGGCCCCATTCTCGGCGTCAGCTCCTTGCCCGCCATCACCGCAGCTTTGGAAGTCGGCGCTATCTCCGCCTCCGCCACTCTCGAGCAAGCCGCAGACCAAGCCGATCTCCTCTACCTGGCCCAGCCCGTTGACCGCATTCTCACCACCCTCGAAAAACTCGGCCCCCTGGTCCGGCCCAAATGCCTCGTGACGGACGCCGGCAGCACGAAAGCGGTCATCGCCCGGAAAGCGCGCGAGTGCCTCGCGGCTCAAAACTTTCTAGGCGGCCATCCACTTGCCGGAAAAGAACAGCGTGGCGCCCACGTCGCGGATCCGGATCTGTTTCGAAATCGCCCTTACGTCCTTACGTCGCCTGTCCCCGCGACACCGGCCGCGACAGAATTTCAAACTTGGCTCCATCGAATGGGCGCCCAAGTCCTGTACCTGTCGCCGGCCGAGCATGATCGAACTGTTGCCTTTACGTCACATCTTCCCCAACTACTCTCCACGGCCCTGGCTCTCACACTTGCAAAAAACTCCAGTTCGCGTTCTACTCAAATATTCGGGCCAGGTTTGCTCGATATGACTCGTCTGGCGCTGAGCGCGCCGGATCTGTGGATGAGTATCTTGTCTACGAATCAGGCCGAAGTAAGTGCCGCCATCGATTTCTTTACAAAATCTTTAGCGGATCTTAAGGCGGCCTTGAGCAGTCGGGATTTATCGTTGTTGTTTGAAGCTGCCGCCAAGTTTGCGTCAGAGATCCGTAAGTGACTTAACAGAGCCGCGACCGAGGCGTGCAGCGCACGTCTGCTTTGGCACGACAGGGAGCGGTTTTTGGTACTCCGCATCAACAAAATTGCAAGTGCAACGTTATTCCGGGTGTTTTTTTACGTATAACTGCCTATAATCGGATACAACCCTCAGGAACGATAATGGTGACCTCCCTCGCATTTGCGGCGCGGAGCGCTCTGCTCTCGCTATCGGACGTTAACCGTCTCACATCTCTGCGGCGCTCGATGATTCTCTACTCCCAGGGTCAAGTAGCAGACTCTCTTTACCTCATCGAAGAAGGTCTGATTAAACTGACCAGAGTGAACGATGCCGGAAGCCGAATTATTCTTTCCATCCATGGCCCCGATCATCTCATTGGGGAAGAAGTTTTTCTGGAAGAGAATCCTGCATCTTACTACGCCGAGGCAGAAGTACTGACCAGCTGCAGCCTGTTCCGCATACCGCGCGAGGCGCTGCGTCACGCTCTCGAAGGCAATCCGGCCTTGGTTTCCCCCGTATTGGGTTACATCATCGAGCAGAAACAGGACTTAGCTCGCAAAGTAGAGCTCCTCTGCCTGCACGACGTGGAGTATCGGATCTTACATTACCTCGCCGAGCTTTCAAAACTCGTGAAACCGGCGCCAGACGGCGAATCCTACCAATTGCCGATTACCCAATTGGAATTGGCGGATTTGGTCGGTGCCACGCGCGAGACCACGTCCACGACACTGAATCAACTGGAGCGCCGAGGGCTCGTGAAGCTCTCCCGGCGCTTGCTGACCATTCCTTCCCCAGCGGTCCTGCGCGATGCCACAGTGGACAAGAAGCTGGCCGTCGCCAACGGCACCGCCGCCATGAGCTAGCGTACCGTAGGCAACAAAATACCTATCCCAAGTACGTTTAGAACTCGCGGTATAAACCTGCTAACGCATTGATTTCAATCTTTTTTCTTGCTGGATAACAGGTTTTCTGGTACATTGAATTGCAGATTTTCGATGCAAGCTGGTTGTATTCCTGCGAGCCCGGGAAGCCAAGGAGGGCTCGACTCTCCTGGTCACGATACGGGCGGACGGGCATTCATCTCGCATCAATAACAGGAGATTAGTAGTGAGAGAAAAAGGTGTTGTGAAATGGTTTAACGCCGCAAAGGGCTATGGATTCATCCAGCGCTCCAACGGCGATGATGTGTTCGTGCACTTTTCAGCGATTCAGATGAACGGCTATCGAACGCTGGAAGAGGGCGCGGAGGTGGAGTTCGAAGTCAAACGTGGTCCCAAGGGACTCCAGGCTGAGAACGTAGGCCGTCCGTAAGTACAAACCAGCAATCTTCAGGCCGCCGCTCGTTGCTTCACGCGGCGGCCTTTCTGTTTTACACCCTCTTTCTTCAGCCCTCGAATTTCTATACTTCTGTCTCCTTATGCCGGGGCGCCACACACAGGAATTTACTTCGGGTCACCGCTCTTCATCGCGCACAAACTCTTCGAGCTCGCGCGCGTTCAGATCGGAAATCGCCCAGTAGTTCATTCCTGCTTGTGTCCAGTGGACCAGGTTGTATCCCCGGATCGCAAACGTCTTCTGCGGCTGTTGGGAGCGCGACTCGGGCCACTCGAAGAGGTTAATCGTGTGTTGGCGGCGTTTATAGACAAGCGCCGCAACCGGCCGCCCATCCAGATAATCCAACCGGCCGCCCACTAGCGGGAACCCTTCGGGGGCCAGATCTTTCACAACCGGAGCAAAATCCAGCTTTCCGTTGAACCATGGCTTGACCGTGTGCTGATCCGTCGACGGGACATCCATCAGATGACTCGCCATGAGCGAACGGATGTGACTCGAAACCACCTGTTGTGCCACCACCTCTGGCGCCAACGGCCTTCGAAGCATTTCAACGAAAAGGAAGCTAAAGACAGCGAGACCGGCGAGGCTCGCTGCGACGGGGAGCAGGCGCCATCCGGAAAACGCGCTGGATTGTTTAGGCGTCCGAACCTGAGTTCGAATCTTTTGCTCCAAAGCGGTAGGAGCATCGAAATAGAAACCCGGAGTCTGTATGGATTCCCGCAAAGCCCGGTATTGATCGCGCGCGAGCCGGCAATCGACACACGTCTCCAGATGATCTTCAAACTCCAGAGTCCGGACCAGGTCGAGTTCGCCGTCGAGATAGGCATCCAGCCATTTGTCGGTTTGCTGGCAGCTCATCTCTTCATCTCCCGCGTCAACCCCGAGAGCCGGATCTGCAGTTCCTTGCGGCCTCTCGATAGACGCGACATCACAGTTCCCACCGGAACATCGACGATCTGCGCGATCTCTTTGTAAGACAAGCCTTCCAACTCTCGTAAGATCAATACCTCGCGGTATTCGATACCGGTTGCTTCCATGGCCTGGCGAATCATGTCCGAGTTGGCTTTGTCGATCAGCGCCGTTTCCGGGTCCGCGTACGCGCCTCCCATATCGGGCGCATTCTCCTGAAACTGTGCATGCGTGTCATGCAGCCGGTTCTCGCGTAACCAGGTGTAACAGGTGTTCCGCACAATAGCAAGTAACCACGCGCGCGGATCGCGTCCGATTTGAAACGTGCCGAACGACCGCAGCGCTCGTAGATACGATTCCTGCACCACATCCTGCGCGTCTTGCTCATTTCGCGTCAGCCAGCGCGCCAGATTATATGCGGCGTTTAGGTAGGGCAAAACAGTTTGTTCGAAGCGAGCGTGTTCTTCGGGCACTAGGCAGCAGCTTTCCCTTAGTTTGTCAAAAAAAGCGACGGGTGGGAATATTTATCGCCGCAACTGAGTATTGCTATCAGAACCACGAGCGTAAGCGAGTGGCCCTTTTGCATAGCAAGGAGAAGAAGTTTGTCCGATCGAATCAAAGTCAATTTGAACAAAGACGGCGTCGACCGCCGCGGATTTCTCAGGTGCATGGCCTGGGCTGGAACCGGCGCTGTCTGGACGATGAGCGGCGGCGTGCTCAGTTCAAAAACATTCGACCAAATGAGCGGGCATCACGCCGGCGCTGCTGGAGAATTCAGCTTCGTTCAAATCAGCGACAGCCATATTGGCTTCAACAAGGAAGCTAACAAAGATGTAACTGCGACCTTACAGACTGCCATCGCGAAGATCAACGCGCTCGATTCGGCGCCCGAGTTTCTGATTCACACCGGCGATTTGAGCCACCTTTCGAAACCCAGTGAGTTCGATACGCTCGATCAGGTTTTGCGGTCGTGCAAAGCGAAGCAGGCCTTTTTCGTGCCCGGCGAGCACGACGTGCTTACTGACAATGGCCAGCAATATCGCGAGCGTTACGCCAGGAACGCGAAAGGTGCCGGTTGGTACAGCTTTGATCACAAGGGCGTCCATTTCGTCGGTCTGGTGAATGTCGTCGATCTAAAAGCGGGTGGACTCGGAACTCTTGGCTCTGAGCAGCTTGCGTGGTTGCAAAAAGATTTGGCAGCGCGTTCCACCAGCACTCCAATCGTCATCTTCGCGCATATTCCTCTTTGGACTGTTTACCCGCAATGGGGCTGGGGCACGGACGATGGAGCTCAGGCTCTGTCTTACACGAAACGCTTCGGTTCTGTGACTGTCCTGAACGGACATATTCATCAAATCATGCAGAAGGTGGAAGGGAACGTGAGTTTCCACACCGCGATGTCTACTGCGTTCCCGCAACCAAAGCCGGGTACGGCTCCTTCTCCCGGTCCGATGAAGGTTCCTTCCGAACAACTGCGGGGCGTCCTGGGTATCACGCACGTCAACTACATCCCCGGAAACCACACGCTTGCGGTGGTTGATTCCAATCTGGCGGCTCAGGACGCTGCTGGCGCAACCACAGTCAAAATCGACAATTTCTCTTTCACTCCGAAATCGCTCACTGTGAAAACCGGCGCGGCCGTTACCTGGATCAATCAGGATGATGTTCCGCATAACGTCGTGAGCACCGAAAAAAAGTTCTCGTCTCCTGTCCTCGACACCGATCAAAACTTCACCTTCACGTTTCGCGAGCCCGGGAAGTATTCGTATTACTGCAAAATTCATCCCATGATGACCGGCACGGTCGTGGTCGAGGAGGCAAATCCCGATGCGCGCACGTAATCTCGTATTCGGCTTGCTGCCGTTAGCGATTGTGCTGGCGGTGATCGGCCAGCAGTCTGCTACCGAAGCGCCGGCTGGCTTTACCACCCCAACACTCGGCCAGGCAATTGGTCCAAATGGAGAATTAATTGGCAACCCAGGCGCCCAGAGTGTCAGCAACGGCATCGCCGAGCCGCCGGGCGACACCTTCGCCCTCGATCAGGCGCAGTTTGAACGCAGGCACGACGCAAGCAGCGGCCTCGGCCCGGTGTTCAACGCGACCTCCTGCGCTGACTGCCATCAGAATGGCGTCACCGGAGCGCCGAGCCAAATCACCGAAATTCGCGCCGGTCATAAGAGCGCGAACGGCCTATTTGTGAACCCAACTGTTACTATCAATGGCGGCGCGAACACGATTCCGGGCCGCTCCATCATAAACGACCGTTCCATCTGCGCCCAGGCGCAGGAGCACACACCGGATTCTGAAGACATTCGCGCACTTCGTGCCGTACTCAACACCTTGGGAGATGGCTTTGTGGAAGCGGTGGACGACAGGACTTTTCTCGCCATTGCTGCCAATCAACCGGCCGAGAGCCACGGAATGATTCATGGAGAGGCAATTCAAGCCCCCATTCTGGAATCACCGGGACATACCGGCGTCGGCAAGTTCGGATGGAAGGACCAGAACCCCACCATCCTGTCGTTTGCTGCCGATGCGTATTTAAACGAAATGGGCGTTACCAGCCGTCTGAAGCCCACCGATGTCACATCGGTCTGCAAGGTAACAACCGATCCCGAAGACACGCCAGATAACCTGGGCATGGCCGATATTGACCACTTCGCGCAATTTATTCGTGGGACCCAGGCGCCGCCTCGCGACACCGCGTTGGCCGCCACGCCGGACGCCATTGCCGGACAGTATCTGTTCAAAGCCATCGGTTGCGCCACTTGCCATGTCGAGACTCTGACCACGGATCGTCCCGGAGCGGTAATCAACGGCGGGGCCTATAAGGTGCCGGATGCTCTCGGCAACAAAATTATTCACCCCTTTGGCGATTACCTTTTGCACGATGTAGGCACCGGCGATGGAATCGTTCAGGTTGGTCCGCAGGATACCGCCAATAAACTCCGCACCACGCCATTATGGGGTTTGCACATAAAATCCCGCTTCATGCATGACAATGCATCACTCACCTTGACGGATGCAATTCAGCGCCACGCCGGTGAAGCCCAGGACGTCACCGCAAACTTTAAAGCCTTGCCCCCCGCACAGCAGGAACAGTTGATCACATTTTTAAAATCGCTATAAGCTGACCGCTGAAAGCTGATGGCTCAGGGCTATTTACTGGTTGTCTTCGTACTCTTCCACCCACGCCATCTGAATGGCTTCCAGCTTGCCTTCGGTAGAAGCTTTCGGGTCGTCCTTAAAATTGGGCAGCTCGGTAATCCATTTATGCAGATCGGTGAACCGGATGTGGGTCGGGTCGACCTCAGGATGAGCTTCATGCAAACTGAGCGCAATGTCTTCGATGTGGTCCCAAGTTAGTCCAGGCATGCTGGCTCTATTTTAGTGCTCGTAAGATTGGCACGGGGCGTTAAAAAAAAGATACCTGTTCTCTCGCGGCGTAGTCACCAGAACGAGGTAGGAGAATGACTACACAGCCGGAGACTGTTTCTACTTCTGACGACAAAGGGCGGCTCGCCACTGGCTTGGGATGGTTCAGCGTTGGCTTGGGACTGGCGGAACTTCTAGCTCCGTCTGCGGTCGCCACGCTCATCGGTATTCGTAACAGGGGCCGGTCGAACCTTCTGATCCGCCTGTACGGAATTCGGGAAATCGGCGCCGGAATCGGCATCTTGGCGCAGTCCCGGCCAACTGGTTGGCTGTGGGGCCGTGTCGCCGGAGATGCGGCCGACCTGAGTTCCCTCGGTTGGGCGCTCGCCCAAGGCAGCACGGATAAGACCAGAGCGGCCATCGCAACCGCTGCCGTGTCTGGAGTGACCGCGCTTGATGTCTTGTCCGCTAAGAATCTGAGCGCCACCACCCAGAGCAGCGGCCCGGTTCGCGTCGCGAAAACGATCACAATCGATCGGCCCGCCGAAGATCTGTATCAGTTCTGGCATGACTTCGGTAATTTTCCGACGCTGCTGGATCAGTTGGAGTCGGTGCACGCAACCGGCGCCAACCACTCGCACTGGAAGCTCAACATCGCCGGGGGAAGAAGCATCGAGTGGGATTCCGAGATTACCGAGGAGACCCCGAATTCCCGGATTGCTTGGCGCACGGCTCCAGGTTCGCATGTCCAGCACTCCGGCTCCGTACGCTTTGAGCCCGCGACCGGCGGCCGCGGAACCGTAGTACGCGTAGAGTTGCATTACGCATTTCCAGGCGGCGCAACGGCTGCCAAGATTGCCAAGCTCTTCGGAATGGCGCCCGGTCAGCATATCGAAACAGCACTCCGGCATCTGAAGCAGCTCATGGAAACGGGCGAGATCGCAAAATCGGATGCCAGCATTCATCCATCCCTGACGCACCCGGGCAGACCCCCGGAAAAGGTGCCGCAGGGCCAGATGGCCGCGGGAGCTGGCGCATAGCAAAGGAGGACGAAAATGAAAGCTGCTTGCTGGATGGGAAAACAGGACGTGCGGGTGGAGCAAGTCCCCGACCCGAAGATTTTGAATGACCGGGATGCCATCGTAAAAGTCACATCCACCGCGATCTGTGGCTCAGACCTGCATCTCTACAACGGCTTCGTTCCCAGCATGGAGAGCGGCGACGTCCTCGGACACGAGTTCATGGGCGAAGTAGTCGAAGTAGGCCGGGGCGTCACGAACCTTCAAAAAGGAGATCGCGTGGTGGTGCCGTTCCCCATTGCCTGCGGCGGCTGCTTCTCCTGCAAGCACGGATTGTTTTCGCTCTGCGAGAATTCGAATCCGAATGCCTCGATGGCGGAAAAGATGTGGGGCCATTCGCCGGCCGGCATCTTTGGATATTCGCATCTGCTCGGCGGCTATGCCGGCGGACAAGCCGAATACGCGCGCGTTCCCTTCGCAGACGTTGGACCCATCAAAGTGCCGGAAGAGTTGAGCGACGATCAGGTTCTGTTTCTCTCCGATATCTTCCCCACCGGTTACATGGGTGCAGAGATGTGCAACATTCAACCCGGCGATACCATCGCGGTCTGGGGCTGCGGGCCTGTGGGCCAGTTTGCCATGAAGAGCGCCTTTCTGCTGGGCGCAGAGCGCGTCATTGGAATCGATCGGTTTCCAGAGCGTCTCCGCATGGCGCGCGAAAAGGTGGGAGCAGAAACTCTGAACTATGAAGAGGTCAGTATCCTGGAAGCCCTCAAGGAGTTGACTGGAGGACGTGGCCCCGACGCTTGCATTGACGCGGTTGGCATGGAAGCGCACACGCCCGGTCTTATCGGCGCATACGATCGCGCCAAGCAGGCCATGATGCTCGAAACGGACCGGCCCATTGCGTTGCGTGAAGCGATCATGGCGTGCCGCAACGGAGGAGTCGTCTCTGTCATAGGGGTATATGGTGGGTTCATCGATAAGTTCCCCATCGGTTCGTTCATGAACCGCTCGCTCACTCTCCGGACTGGCCAGGCACATGTGCAACGCTACATGCGGCCGCTGCTGGAGCGCATCCAGCGGCGCGAAATCGACCCGAGTTTTGTGATCACTCATCACATGCCGCTCGAAGATGCGGCCGAAGGATACGCCATTTTCAAAGAAAAGCAGGACGACTGCATCAAAATCGTTCTCAAGCCGCATTAAGCAAAGCTCCTTTCGTGGTACGCTCTCGGCTAGGTGGCCGAAATGCCCGAAGGGAACGGCAATTACGACTGGCAGGAGCGGATGCGGCGGATGGAAGACGCGATCGAACGCAACTGGCAGGATCATGAGCGAATCGACCGCAACATTGATGCACTGCGCGCCAGCATGGTGCAGCAGAAAGAGAACGTGGACAAACTGCTGAGCGCGCTGCGCCAACTCATTGACCGCATCCCGCCGGAAAATCTGCGCTGAGAGGGTGGATATCGGGAACCCCGGAGCCAAATGGAAATCCGCGACTCTCGTCTTGAGCTTGGCGCTCATTGCAGCTCTGTTCCTGGACCTTCGTTCGTGCCAGACGTTACCGTTCCGGCAGTTCGATGCGGCTACCGTCATCACGCAGGTTAGACAACTCAATCAGCTTGTCACGGTGCGCTACAGCATTCAACGCGTAGTGGGCCTGACTGAGGCCAAGCAGCCGGTCGGTGAAGAATCGATTCTCTTGATGGTGCAGGGCGAGGCCGATGCCGGGGTCGATCTGGCTCATTTGACTCGCGACGACATCTCATACATAAACGAACACACCGTCGAAGTAGCACTTCCACCGGCCAGACTGTTCAACACCTATCTCGATGAGAAGCAAACTAAGATCTGGGACCGCCACATTACTTGGTGGACGCCATGGGTGCCCTACGATCCGGATCTGGAGCATAAGGCCCGGCTGCAGGGCCTCGCCGACGTCCGCAAGGCCGCCCTGGAGATGGGCATCCTGGATCAGGCGCAGAAGAATGCCGAATCGGCAGTTCACGATCTGCTCGGCACGTTCGGCATTGAAGTGAAGTTCAGGAAACCGTCTCTCTGAAATGCCGGATCTGGCCGAACTCACGCAGATCGTGATTGAGCGCGGCATCAAACGGCCCATCGAAATCTTGCTCCAGCAGCGGTCTTATCCTGCGGCATTGATCCTCATTTATTCCGGCATGGACGCCATGGCATTTCTCAACATGCCCGCAGCCAAGACGGACATCATGCGGTCCGATTTCATCGCCTGGGCGCAGCAATATATCCGGTTACCCGGTGTCGTTGGAGCAGATCTTTACGGTGCCCGGTGCAGTATCCTCCATGGGGGCGCCCAATCGAGATTCGTTCGGGAAGGGCGGGGGAGACCGATCGCGGTCATGCCGGAAGATCTGGCGAAGGCATTCTTTGAAGGGGTCGACCGTTGCCTTTTGGACATCGCAAGTGACGCGAGCCGGACCGAAACCGCTGAGCGCCGGTTGAGAGAACTGCGGGACAGCCTGCCTTACCGGTAGCGGTACTCGCGCGTGAAGCGCCAGACTGCGGCTGGGGGAAGATTCAGCCAAACACGACCAACGCACTCTGCATTCAATCCGAACCTGCGCACCGGGATGGGACACGTCGGCGAATAGGTGTATTGCAGAAGCTGGCCGCCCGGAGCAAGCGGCCGCAGAATCTCCCGTAACGTCGCGATTCGTTCTCGAGGCTTCAGATTCCGGATCGGCAGACTGGAAACCACGGTACTTACCGGTCCCACCGCTTCCCGCGAAAGAATTTCGGTTGTGTTCACTGCGTCGCCGCACCGGACCCGCACTCCAGGAAACCGAGTCCGCAAGTAAGAAACCAGTTTGGGATCGCGCTCGATTAGGAACAGACGCTCCTGCGGGATGCCGCGCTCCAGCAGAGCGTCTGTAATGGATCCGGTTCCGGCGCCAATTTCCACCACGATAGACTTCTCTCCCTCCACTCGCGAGGCGATCAACTGAGCCAAGCGGGAAGAGCTCGGCGCGAGTGCTCCAACGGAAACGGGGTCACGCAACAGAGAGCGAATGAAGATCAAAGATGCGGATGATTGGAACGCCATTTCTACAACTATCAGACCACACGCTCCAATTCGCGCCAGCTTTTCCCCTGCGATTCGGCCACCGCGGCGCAGGTGATCTCTCCGCGATACGTATTGACGCCTTCCCGTATGGCGCTGCTCGCTTCGGCTGCGCGCTCCAGACCTTTGTTAGCGAGAATCAATAGGTACGGTATCGTTGCATTCGTCAGCGCAAAGGTCGACGTATGCGGAACGGCAGCCGGCATGTTCGACACACAGTAGTGAAGCACGCCCTCGACGTAGTAAACAGGATCCGTATGCGTTGTGGCGTGCGAAGTCTCGAAGCAGCCGCCCTGATCGATGGCCACATCGACCGCAACGGACCCCGTCTTCATACGAGCAATTATGTCGCGCCGGACAAGTTTAGGGGCCGATGCGCCCGGGATCAGCACGGCTCCGATCACCAGATCGGCTTGCGCTACCGCATCGCGGATCGTGTACGTGTTTGAAGCGAGCGTCCGGATCGAGTTCGAGTAGATGTCGTCGAGTTCGCGAAGGCGGCTTAGATTGCGGTCAATGATCGTGACATTCGCGCCCAGCCCGCACGCAATCTTCGCCGCGTTATGGCCCACTACGCCGCCGCCAATCACCACCACGTTCGCCGGAGCGACGCCGGGAACGCCGCCGAGCAAGATTCCGCGTCCGCCATTGGGCCGCTCTAGATACTGCGCGCCCACTTGAACCGACATGCGCCCGGCCACCTCGCTCATCGGTGTGAGCAGGGGCAGGGAATTGTCGTGCTCGCGAATCGTCTCGTAGGCGACGGAACTCACCCGGCCTTGAAGTAACGCGTTAGTCAATTCCGGCAATGGTGCAAGATGCAGATACGTGAACAGGATCAGACCCGGTCGAAAGAATGCGTATTCGGAGGGCTGCGGCTCCTTTACCTTGGCGATCAGATCGGCCTTGCCCCAAACCTCGGCCGCCGAGTCGAGGATAACGGCGCCGGCTTCGGCGTACTCCTCATCCGTAATGGAACTTCCCACGCCCGCCTGAGCTTCCACCAGTACGTCGTGGCCGTGTTCGCGCAGGACCGTCACCATGCTCGGAACGCAGCCGACGCGCGTTTCGTGATCTTTTATCTCTCTGGGGACACCGATAACCACGTGGGTATCATCTCCTTCTTTCAGGTCAGACTAGCGAGGGGGTGGTTGCGTCTCGGGAGCTTCGGGCAAAGGAGGAGGGTCTGCGATGTTCGAAGCGGCGGAAGCGCCTGGCGGGGTGACCAGTTTGCCGTCATGCTTCGGTCCTAAGCCTAATCCAATTAGTGTGAGAGCACTGATCTTTCCATCCTCCGGAAGTTTCCGATCGGCCTGGAAACGCTTCAAAGCATCGGTGGAATCGTCACCCCACACGCCATTCACATCGCCTTTGAAGTAGCCGCGGTCGGCTAAGGCTTTTTGGATCTCCTGGTAGCGCTCGGCATCGGGATGAAGTTGATAGCTCGGGGCCGGTTTGGCATGAGCTCTGGAGCGATGGCTATAGCGCGAGCGTGCCGTCTGCTTGCCGTGCACAGACGTCGTCTTCGTTTTCTTGGCAGTTGTCTTTACGGCTTGCTTGCCGGACGATGCTGCGGCAACCAACTGCATAGCCGCCAGCGCCAGAACCCCGGCTGCGGACACCCAGCGTGCTGCGTTCATTGGGCGCACGCCCCCATTATGACGCAGAAATGAATTGAGATAAGCTCGATGTGAAATGCTCCGGTTACTTGCTTTGCTGTTTTTTTGCTCGATCGTTTGGGGCGATCAGCCGCATCCGACGCTCGCCCTTGGTTCGCCTGCCCCCGATTTCGCACTGCCGGGAATTGACGGTAAGATCCACAAATTGAGTGATTATTCGGCAAGCAAAATTCTCGTAATCGTATTTACTTGCAATCACTGCCCGACCGCTCAGCTCTACGAAACACGCATTAAGCGGCTCGCCGCCGACTATCGAAATAAAGGCGTGGCTCTAGTCGCCATCGAGCCCAACAACGCCAACGCGATTCGTCTGGATGAATTGGGGTATACGGATGTCAGCGACAGCCTCGACGAGATGAAAATCCGCGCAGCCTACCGGCATTTCAACTTTCCCTATCTTTACGACGGAGACACGCAATCGGTATCCCGCGCATACGGTCCGAAAGCAACGCCGCACGTCTTCATCTTCGATCAGGAGCGCAAACTGAAATATGAGGGCCGCATCGACAACAGTTCGCGCGAATCGCTCGTCAAAACACAGGATGCCCGGAACGCAATCGAGGCGCTCTTAGCGGGAAAGCCGGTTCCGGTCCCGCACACGGGCGTCTTCGGATGCTCCACAAAATGGATGTCCAAGGAGGCCGGGCGGCTGGAAGAGATGAAGAAGATCGAAGCGGAACCGGTTCGGCTCGATCTTGCTTCCGCCGACGACCTCAAAAAGCTCCGGAGCAATCCCACGGGCAAAGTGCTGCTCGTCGATTTCTGGGCAACCTGGTGCGGCCCTTGTATCCACGAGTTTCCCGATCTCGAAACCACTTACCGCATGTACCGCTTGCGCGACTTCGATTTTGTAACCGTTTCGGCCAACATGCCCGATGAGAAAGCTGGCGTCATGAAGGCGCTGGAACGGATGCACGCCTCCAGCCGCAATCTCTTGTTTGGCTCGACCGATACCTCGGCCATGCAGGCCGCCTTCGATCCGAAGTGGGAAGCCGGCGTGCCCTACACAGTCCTCCTTGCGCCGGACGGCAAGATTCTGTATCAGGAACAGGGCGAAGTCGACATTCTGAAATTGCGTCGCATCATTCTGGGCAATCTCCCCGATCCAGATTACATCGGCCACCGCGCGTATTGGGCCAGCAGCAATTAGTCGATCTTCGTACCCTTCAACGCCCCGCGAACTGCGGTATTCATCATGTTTTCGGCGAGTTTCGTTGTGGCCCGGTTCAGTTGTTCGATTTTCTCGTTAATCGCGTGATGATCGTTTCCGTTGTAGACGGTTTGCAACTCACGCTTCGCTGCTTCAATCGTCTTGCGTTCCTCTTGTGAGAGCGAAAACCACGCATCGTTCTTCTGCGCTTTTTCCGTGGCGGCCAGAATGTTATCTGCCTCAACACGCGCTTCGCGCACCTGCCGCTCGCGCATATCCTCCTCGGCTTTCTCAAAGGACTCCCGGATCATAGCCTCCACCTGGTCCTCAGTCAGGCCATACGAAGGCTTTACTTCGACTGTCTGCTCTTTGCCCGTCCGCGCATCGCGCGCCGTGACATTGAGAATCCCATTGGCGTCAATCAGAAAGCGCACTTCGATGCGGGCCAAACCGGCGGGCATGGGAGCGATGTCTTTCAGATCGAAACGCGCCAGGCTGCGGCAGTCTTTAACCAGTTCGCGCTCACCCTGGAGGACATGAATCAACACATTGCGCTGGCCATCCACCGCAGTGGTGAAGGTTTCGGTTGCGCTGGCCGGAATCGTCGAGTTTCGGTGAATCAGCTTGGAAACAACGCCGCCCATGGTTTCGATGCCGAGCGAAAGCGGTGTCACATCGAGCAGCAGTTTATCCTCAACATGGCCGGCGAGAATCCCGGCTTGTACTGCTGCGCCGAGAGCAACCACTTCATCCGGATTCAATTCGGTGTGCGGTTTGGCCTTGAACAGCCGCTCCACTGCCGCGCGAACCAGCGGGATGCGCGTGGATCCGCCGACCATGACCACTTCATCGATCTGCTCCGGCGGCATCTTTGCGTCTGCGAGACAGGCCCGGCAGGGCTCGAGTGTTCGCTCGACAATGGGCGCGATCAGGCGCTCGAACAGAGCGCGATCTATGGAGCGCTGGTATTTTCTGCCGCGGTAATCCAACTCGATCGTTGATTCGGAAACAAACGAGAGCTGCTCCTTAGCCTTGACCACCGCCCGGCGGAGGCGCTGCACGCCTTCGGAATCGGTTGAAAGGTCTGTACCCCACTCCGACTGCACATCTTCGAGCGCAATTCGTAACAGCAGGTTGTCGATATCGTCGCCGCCTAAGTGCGTGTCCCCATTCGTGGCCAGAACTTCAAAGATTCCGTCATGCAAACGCAGGATGGAAATATCAAAAGTGCCGCCGCCGAAATCGTATACCGCGATCACGCCATCCTGACGCTTATCCAAACCGTAGGCGAGTGACGCAGCCGTGGGCTCGTTGACAAGCCGTAGCACTTCCAGACCGGCCAGCCGTCCGGCATCCTTGGTCGCTTGACGCTGGGCGTCGTTGAAGTAGGCCGGAACAGTAATCACAGCTTCCGTCACGGGAACCCCAAGTGCGGCTTCCGCGTTGTCTTTGAGCTGCTGCAGGACAGCCGCCGAGATCTCTGGAGGCGTAAACGTCCGGTTTCCCAGCTTTAACTTGATAACCGATTCGCTGTCTTCGGCGATGCGGAACGGGAACAGCTTCAGTTCGTCGCGAACGTCCTCCACGCCGCGGCCCATGAGCCGCTTCACAGAGTAGACTGTGCGTTCCGGCCTGGTCAGCAGCAGTTCCCGAGCCGGCTCGCCGGCAACCAGCTTTCCGTTTTCGGCCAAAGAAACGATGCTCGGGACGATTTTGCGTCCTTCCGGATCTTCGATAATGCGCGGTCCGGTCAAGTCCATCTCGGCAACCAGGCTGTTGGTAGTGCCGAGGTCAATCCCAACTATTTTGGATTTGCGGCTCTCGCCGAAATCGATTTGAAAAGCTCCCATGTTTACAATTGCTCTTCCAATGGCACGGTAGCGGCGGCGCTCGGGTTCAACGCCCGATCTACGTCGCGTAATAGATTTTCGATGTAACGGCGGCGATTCAGCACGCCGCGAATTTCGTGTAGCGCCTGCTTTGCGGTTTCGCTCTGCGCTTCGGCTTGATCGTATTTCAAAAACAGCGTGCTGAGTTCCACATCAATCTCTTCACGCACGCGGCCGAAATTCTGTTTTGCGGCCTCAAGCTGCGGGCGCGCGCTCTCCTCGCCGCTCTTCAATTCTTCGAGCGTCATATTCAGCTCGAACACTTCTTCCAACAGTTCCGGAGGAACATCCTTCGAGCGCTGTTCCCCGATCGGAAAGCCTTCCTCTTTCAGTAGGTATTCGGCGCGTTTCACCGGGTCGCGCAGAGTGCGATATCCGTCGTTCAGGATGGAGGTCGCCTCGAGCGCCTGGGCCTGTTCCTCGGCGCTCTTGCGGCTGAAGCGATCCGGATGCCACTGCCGGCTCAGATCGTAGAAGCGCTTGCGCAACTCCTCCTCATCCAGCGTCAGTTTGCGATCCAGACCGAAAAAATCGTAATAATCCCGTGATAATGCTTGCATAGCAGTCACACTGCTCCTAGCAGAGCCGCGACGGCTAAGGAGCGGTCTTTACGCCGAGAAGGACGTGCCGCAGCCGCAACTCTTCTTGGCATGCGGATTGTTGAACACGAACCCGGATTCCATCAGCGAATCGCGCCAGTCCAGGGTCATGCCGTCGAGGAACACCATACTCTTCGGATCGACAAAAACCTTTACGTCGTCGAATTCGAAGATGTAATCGCGCGGCCGCGGCTCGGGAGCGAATTTGAATTGATAACTCAATCCCGAACAACCGCCGCCGAGAACGCCCAACCGCAAGCCGCCGGAAACTCCCTCGCGCTTAAAGGCTTCCCGGATCCTCTGCACGGCTTTCGGAGTGACATGCACCTGCTTGGGCGCGCCCTCACTGGCAGCACCGGGCGTTGCAGCAAGCTGAGTTAGCTCAGCCATAATCCTAGTTGACAGCTACGCTCTCTGCTTTGGGCGCAGTTTGCTGCTTCTTCTTGTAATCGCCAATCGCCGCTTTGATCGCGTCTTCCGCAAGCACGGAACAGTGAATCTTTACCGGCGGTAGCGACAGCTCGTTTACGATGTCGGTGTTCTTGATTTCAAGAGCCTGGTCCACCGTTTTGCCCTTTAGCCACTCGGTTGCGAGTGACGAACTCGCGATCGCGCTGCCGCAGCCGAACGTCTTGAACTTGGCGTCTTCGATGATCCCGGTTCCCGGATTCACCTTCACCTGCAGCTTCATGACGTCTCCGCACTCCGGAGCGCCCACCATTCCGGTTCCTACATCGGGGCTGTTTTTATCCAGAGAGCCGACATTTCGCGGGTTCTTGTAATGATCCAGAACTTTATCAGAATAAGCCATCTCGTTATCCTTCTTTGAAGTTAATCCTTTTTCAGTGTGCCGTCCACGAGACCTTGGTCAGGTCCACTCCCTCTTTCGCCATCTCATAAAGCGGCGACAACTCACGTAGTTTCTTAACTACGTCAGTCACTTTATCGGCGACATAATCCACTTCTTCTTCCGTGTTGAACCGGCCGAGTCCAAAGCGTATGGAGGAGTGCGCCAGATCGTCGCCGGCACCCAGCGCCTTCAAGACATAGCTGGGTTCCAGCGTCGCCGAAGTACAGGCCGATCCGCTCGACACGGCGACGTCGTTGATGCCCATCAGCAGACTCTCTCCCTCCACATACGCGAAGCTGATGTTCAGGTTGTGGGGCAGCCGGTGCTCCATGGAGCCGTTAATGTAGACTTCATCCAGTTCCCGGAAAATCTTGTCCTTTAGTTTGTCGCGCAGGAAGCTCAGCCGTTTCGATTCTTCCGGCATCTCCTTCTTCGCAATTTCGGCAGCCGCGCCCAATCCGACAATACCGGGCACGTTCAACGTCCCCGACCTCATTCCGCGCTCGTGGCCGCCGCCATCCATCTGGGCCGTGATCTGCACTCGCGGGTTTCTGCGCCGGACGTACAAAGCGCCCACACCCTTGGGCCCGTAAAATTTGTGGCCGCTCAGCGAGAGCACATCCACGCCATCGGCGATGACGTTGACCGGGATCTTGCCCACGGCCTGCACCGCATCGCTGTGGAACAGGACGCCTTTCTCTTTGGCGATTTTGCCGATCTCCTTGATAGGCTGCACCACGCCGATCTCATTATTCGCATACATGATGGAGATCAGAATGGTTTTATCCGTGATCGCGTCCCGAAGCTGATCGAGATCGATGAGGCCGTCCTGCCTCACCGGTAAGTAGGTTACCCGGACGCCATCCTTTTCCAGCCGCTTGCAGGTGTCGAGCACCGCTTTGTGCTCGGTTACCTGCGTGATGATGTGATTGCCGCGCTCGGCATACATCTCGGCGATGCCCTTTAGCGCCAAATTGTTGGATTCCGTCGCGCCGCTGGTGAAGACAATTTCTTTCGCGGTCGCGCCAATCAGGTCCGCAATCTGCTTCCGGGATTTTTCGGTAGCTTCTTCGGCTTCCCATCCGAAGCTGTGATTGCGCGAAGCCGCATTCCCGAATACGTCCGTGAAGTAGGGCTGCATCGCTTCAAACACGCGAGGGTCCACCCGGGTGGTGGCGTGATTATCCATGTAGATGGGCAGTTTCATACGTATCATTTCCTTGCCGAACCTTGCGGTTCGAGAGCTTTCGGCGCGCTTTGCAGTGCGACCAGCGGAGTGGCCAGCGGACTGCGCAGCTCTTCCTCAGAATCCTGCAGTAGATCTTGGATGCTCACGCTTTCCAGAAGTCGCAGGATGGCTTCATGGATGCGCTTCAGCGGCCGCCGCACGGTGCAGCGACTTGCATGATCGCAGTAGGCCATTTCCGTGAAGCAATCGGCCAGAACAATCGGCCCGTCAATCGCCCGGATCACTTCGAGCGTAGAAATCAACCGCGGGTCTTTCGCCAGGCGATAGCCGCCGTTCGTGCCGTACTCGGAAACCAGAAAACCGGTCTTGCCGAGCTTCTGCAGTAGCTTCGATAGCAGCGGAAGCGGGATGCCGCAGCTATCGGCTACTTCCTTGGCGCTCACCGCCTGTCCCGTCTCGCGCTGCCGGGCAGCAAAATGCTTGAGAGCAATTAAACTGTAATCTGCCTTTTTTGTTAGTCGAAGCATTTCGCCTGGATTCCGGGCAGACTGAGGGCAATCTGCGACCAATGAGATCTGATTTCTTTATACCACGGCACGAGGGGTTTCGGCCAACTTTTATCCTGCGCCAAATCAATACGTTGCAACCGCCTCGCCCGCTTTCCGGAGGTAAGTGGCTGCTTCGCTGAAAGGCGGTTGAGCGGGGGAGTGCGTGTTAAACTGAACGCGCATTCAACCTTTCCTAAAAAGTTCGCGTGATTCGACTTTTTCGCGTTTTTATCCCGGCAAGCGTAGTTGCGCTTCTGCTCTCCGAGATCGTTATTATCCTTGGATGCTACACGCTGGCCCTGCTCATTCTGGGCTACGATCCGGGTTTTTATCTCTTCGCCGACAACAATTACTGGAAAGTGCTGGTTGTCGCCGGCTGCATCCTCCTCATCCTGTACTTCCAGGATCTCTATACCGAGCTGCGCATTGTTTCCCGCATCCTGCTCGTCCAGCAGGTTTGCCTGGCGGTCGGCTGCTCGCTGCTGCTCATGGCGCTGTTGGGCTATGTACGCTCCGATTTGCTGCTCGGCCGCTGGATCACGGTAGTGGGAAGTATCGGGGTGATCCTTGTTTTGCCCCTGTGGCGCATCTTCTACTGGAAGTACGTAGTAGCCGGATTGCGTTCCGAAAAGGTCCTGCTCCTGGGCAGCTCCAGTGTCATGGGCGATGTGATTTCGAAACTGATGGAGCGTCCGGAATTTGGCTATTCCATTGTTGGCTATTTGTGCGAGGACGATTCTCAGTGCGATTTCCCGATCCCGTGCCTCGGATCGCTCGCCGACATCCGCACTGTTTACGAGCAACATAGGCCCACACGGATCGTGGTCGGAATGACCGAACGCCGCAACCGGCTGCCGGTCCAGGATCTGCTCGAAATTCGCTTCTCCGGCGTCCTGATCGAGGACGCGGCCGACACCTACGAGATGGCGATGCACCGCGTCTGCAGCCGCAAGATTCAGCCCTCGCAACTTATTTTTTCCTCCCTGCTTGGGCCGCGGCCGCACGCCCTGGCCATACAGAACTTTTACTCACGGCTTTTCGCCATCGTCGGTCTGATTCTGTTCTCCCCGCTTATGCTGTTCACCGCCTTAGCGGTGAAGCTGTCGTCTCCAGGACCCATTTTGTACCGGCAGCGCCGCGTTGGAATGAACGGGCACGTGTTTACGGTTTATAAGTTCCGTTCGATGTACGTCGACGCCGAAGCGCGAACGGGTGCAGTCTGGGCCACGGTCGACGACCCCCGCATTACCCCGGTAGGCCGCTGGCTGCGCAAATTGCGGCTGGACGAGCTTCCGCAGCTTTGGAACGTACTCCGCGGCGATATGGCGATCGTCGGCCCGCGTCCCGAGCGCCCCGAGTTTGTCGAGTTACTCGCCAAACAGATTCCGTATTACCGCCAACGGCTGGCTGTGAAGCCCGGCATTACCGGATGGGCGCAGATCAATCACAAATACGGCGATACAGAGCTCGATGCCATGATCAAGCTGGAGTTCGATCTTTATTACATTAAGAATCTCGCCCCGGCGCTTGATTTGTACATCATTTTCCACACCATCAAAGTTATGCTCCTGAGCCGGGGAGCGCAGTAGACGCTAGAAGCACAGGCCAAAAGCCTATTCCACTACGCGGCGACCCCTTGCTTACGCGCGGGGTTCTGTTGCAGATTGCGGGCGACTTCGGTCAGAGCGTATTTCAGAACGCCTTTGAGTTCGTCGAACGGGATTTGCACGTTGCCGGGA
>Ga0070741_10001084_pt1 | contig 87203 bp, 78 predicted proteins | sample Coa_R1_4_FD_66440 | JGI IMG/M metagenome (GOLD analysis project Ga0070741, IMG submission 66440) | Surface soil microbial communities from Centralia Pennsylvania, which are recovering from an underground coalmine fire - Coalmine... | ecosystem: Environmental > Terrestrial > Soil > Unclassified ... | reverse complement strand
TCTCCTTCCGAAACTTGTGGTCCAGGATGCACGCAGGTGACGGACGGCCCACGAAACAACGTCCCAGCGCATATCGGTGCCGTGGAAGTCCAGTATCGCGAAATGGCAAGAAATCGAGCAAAACCTGAGGATAATCGTTCAAGAAAAGGTCTCCTGTACGCGGACGCTGATCCAGCGCAGTGGACGGCGGAATCGTTTCACCACAGTTGCACCAGCAACACTAAGCTTTCCAGCAGAGCTTGACCTAAGTTCTTGGCACTTGCGTACAACCATTTAATATTCTTAATAACTAATTTTATTGACATAGGTTTGAGCCCCAACGCATAATGCAGTAGGCGGATTTGTCTAATCGGTGGAGGCGAGAAAGGCGGCAGACATGAGCATCGAAGAACTCAAGAAGCAATTCATCGTTGATGAAAACGTGCTCAAGGCGCGGCTTGAACCGGTGGTGAACAAGGCACTGATTTATTGCCGGATCGACAAAGACGGACGGGTAGAAATCAGGAACGCGAAGTTGTCGGGAAAAGAACAGGTCAAGCTTACGCTTGCTGCGCGAGCGATTGGTGCAGAAATGGATCCCGCGATCTCTCCCGAAGTCAGTGTTTTCGAAATCTCAAAGTTCACGGGCCTGCCAGCTAACCAGGTTCGTGCCCGCGGCAAAGACGCAATACAAGACAAGTTTGCGCAGTCGCCGAGATCCGGAGTCTATCGGGCGATGCCGCACAAGATAGAAGCGTTTCTGGACGGCCTCGCGGCTGTCCAACAGGACAGTCGCTGAAACTAGACATAGGAGGGAAAGCCGTATGGAAGATAGTACCTTTCAAGATCGCGTGAAGCGATTGAAAGAAGTCAACGAAGTGATTGAAAAGCTCGACCCCGCGATCCGGGAAGAGGCATTCTCGCTGCTTGCAGGCTACGTGACAGGCCAACCGTATACTGGCCCGCATGTTGGTGCCGATGGCTCAGGAGGACAGGGAGACAGCCACTCAGAAGCGCCAGCAGCGGATCTATTCGCTCGGTTTCCGGACGGAAAGCCCTCAGACAACGTTGTGCTGATTGCCGCTTCCTTGTACAGCCAGTACGGAGCCGAACCCTTCAAACTTGATGAGATTCGAGCGATCGCCCAGTCGGTCGGGGTCACCATTCCTAGCAGTCTCGACATGACACTGAAGCAGGCGAAGAGGGAGGGAAAGTCCTTGTTTCAGCACACAGGCCGAAGTGAGTTTAAGCCAACTGTTCACGGAGAACTGTACTTCAAAAAGACCTACCAAGTCACAAAAGGCACTAAGAAGCGTCCGTTACAAGGCGCCGAATCATGACACTTGCGGAATTCCTTGCTCCGATATGGAGCGCCCCGCAGCGGGAGAAGTGTTTGGCGGTGCTGTATTACCACTTGCGCTACCTCAGCACGCCCTCCTTAACAGTAGAGCAAGTTCGCGAAGAACTCCTCCGCGCCAGAGTACCAAAGGCCTCAAAAATTAATGTGGCGGACGTGTTGAATAAAAGCGGTGCCTTCGTCGACAGCGCCGGACTTGCGGGCAATCGGCGCCTCTGGCAGCTGACTCTCTCTGGCGAGAAGCACATCCGAGCTAAGCTCAATCTCCCAGCCTCTCAGCCCGAAATTGAACATGACGTAACCACGTTAGAAGCGTTGGCAGCGAAAATCACAGACGCCGTAGTCCGGGAATACGTCCTAGAAGCAATCAAATGCCTAAGCGTTAGCGCTCTTCGCGCTGCAGTCGTGTTCCTCTGGACCGGGGCAATACGGACCCTGCAGCAGAACGCACTTAACAGCTACCATACACAGCTCAACCCCGCGATAATGAAGCACGATCCAAAGGCCAGAACTGTAAACAAAGTTGAAGACTTTGCCTACATTCGAGATGCAACGGCGCTGCTTGCTTTCCAGGACTTAGGCATTCTTGACAAGGGCGAAAAATCGACGCTTGAAGAGGCGCTTGACCTGCGAAATCGATGCGGCCACCCCACAAAGTACGTGCCGGGAGTTAAAAAAACTTCCAGCTTCATTGAAGATGTGGTGGGAATTGTGTTCGCGTGAGTTGTAGTGCACACGACCATACCCCTTGTACTTAAAGTCTTCACTTGCTTCTTCAGCATGCAACCTCAGCAAACAATTGTAGAAAGGAAAGGACGAAGCGATATTGCAGACGGGACAGAGAGGTGCTAGGCTAGGCGAAGAAAAAGCGAATACAGCCGGAGTCCCTACATGTCCGCTTTTCAGTCCTTAACCCCGCGACCACCAGCAACCCTCCAAACTGTCCACCACATTCTCGGATCGCTGGTTGCGCATTATCGTCAGGAGGAAGTACTCACTGCCGTTCGGCAGATTCCTGCCCGAGATGCCAAGTTTCGTCCCATGCCAGCCTGGGTGACAAGTGCTTTGGCTGAGGCGTATGGGGCAAAAGGAATCCGGGAATTGTATTCGCACCAGGCATCGACTGCGGAGCTGGTGCGCAATGACAAAGACGTCGTTGTGGTGACACCGACCGCATCTGGGAAGACCCTTTGCTACAACCTGCCAATCTTGAACGCAGTTCTGGAGAATCCTGACGCTCGCGCCCTGTACTTGTTCCCGACGAAAGCGCTGGCCCAGGATCAATTGGCTGAATTGCAGAATTTGGCCAAACGACTAGATGACATTTTCGGAGTGTTCACTTATGACGGCGACACTCCCAGCGATGCACGCAAAGCGATTCGCGAGCGCGGGCACATCGTCCTGACGAATCCGGACATGCTGCACACCGGTATTCTGCCGCACCACACGAAATGGATGCGGCTCTTCGAGAACTTGCGTTACATCGTGCTCGATGAGTTGCACACCTACCGTGGAGTGTTCGGTAGCCACTTGGCGAATGTGCTCAGACGACTGAAACGCATTGCGAAGTTTTACGGCTCAGATCCGCAGTTCATTTGTTGCTCCGCGACGATTGCGAATCCCGGTGAGTTGGCTTCCCAAGTGATAGAGAAGCAAGTCGAAGTCGTCGAAGAGAACGGAGCACCTGCAGGCGAGAAGCTCTTCGTGTTCTACAACCCGCCTATAGTGAATCGAAATCTTGGGATTCGGCGCAGCTACATTAACGAAGCGACGCGAGTCGCGAAAGAGATTCTCGGCCGCAAGCTGCAGACAATTGTCTTCGCAAATAGCCGGTTGCATACCGAAGTTATTCTGACCTACCTGCAGCAGGCGAACCCTCCAAAGCCAGGCCAACCAGAACCGATTCGCGGTTATCGTGGGGGCTATCTGCCGGGAGAGCGGCGGGAAATCGAACGCGGCCTGCGCGACGGCCGCATTTTGGGAGTTGTCGCCACGAACGCACTCGAACTGGGAATTGACGTTGGTTCACTTGACGCCTGCGTGATGGCCGGCTATCCGGGATCGATCGCGTCGACGTGGCAAAGAGCAGGCCGTGCAGGGCGACGTACAGGAAGCTCGTGTGCCGTCTTTGTTGCATCGTCGGCTCCTCTCGATCAATTCATCGTGCAGCATCCCGACTACTTCTTTGGGAACTCGCCTGAACATGCCCACATTCGGCCCGACAATCTTGAGATTCTCGTCAATCATTTGAAATGCGCCGCTTTCGAACTCCCGATCTCGCCTGACGAAATATTTGGGAACATCGATCTGCCAGCCCTGTGCGAGCAACTGGGCGAAGCGGGATTTCTGCATCAGAGCGGTGGAGATTGGCACTGGATTGACGAAGCTTATCCCGCCGATACGATCAGCTTACGTTCTGTCACATCGGATAACTTCGTCATCATCGATACCACTGGCGAAGATAAAGGCAAGCCTGAGGTAATCGGCGAAGTCGATTTCTCTTCGGCCCTGACGACCGTTCACCCGAAAGCGATTTATATCCAGCAGGGGCAGCAGTACCACGTCGAGCATCTGGATTTTGACAAGCGCAAAGCCTACGTAAAGCCTGTCAACGTGGACTATTTCACGGATGCGATTCGCTACACGCAGGTGCGCATTCTAGAGGTTGCCGAAGAAACGGCGATTAGGGGTCCAGCGGCCCGCGCATACGGCGACGTGCTCGTGCGATCGCAAGTAGTCGGTTTCAAGAAGATTAAATTCTTTACCAACGAGAACGTAGGCTCTGGAAAGCTGGAATTGCCAGAGAACGAAATGCACACAACTTCGTTTTGGCTGACCCTCGGACACAGCCTGCTCGCAGAATTGCCGTTCAGTCTCTCTGAACGACAGAACGGGATCTTTGGTTTGCTTTATGCGCTTGGGTCAATGGCGACGCTCCTGATGATGTGCGATCGGCGCGATCTTGGAACAGCTGTTGGCGAACGTCCGCCGAGTGCGGCGACCGAGATCAACTGGGAAGATTTTGCAGGACCCGCGAACACTAGTGAGGCCAGAGAATTTTTCGAGCCCAATCTTTATATCTACGACGCTTACCCAGGTGGAATCGGATTCAGCGAACCGCTGTACCGCGCTTGCGACACATTGTTGAGCCGCACGCGCGAACTGATTGCCGCGTGCCCTTGCGAGAACGGGTGCCCGTCCTGCGTGGGGCCCACCGCTGATCACAGCGAGAGGACCAAGGAGGTCGCTCTTGAGATTCTGGGCCGAATGTGCGGAGACACTCAGTTCATGGCGACTCAGACGGAAGAAACGGCATGAGCACGCGATACGTCAGCCTGAAGGCGTTACAGCGTTCACCACGCTCACAGATGCAGCAGAGTCGGGGGCATGTGCCTTTGCTGGACGACGACGCGGGATTACAGCCACGGGCAGACGGAATCCGACCGAATTTGGAGCGCCTCGCCCAGGTCCTCGGAGCCGTAGCAAAGACTAACGAATATGGTGATTACCTTTCAGTGCGCTGTTGGTGCGCTCAGCCCCCCAGATTTTCTCCCGATCGGCGCGCGCTGCAGCTGCTGTTGCCGGAGAGGCCGGAAGACATTACTGATCCTGACCAATGGCTTTTTCTGGACACGGAGACTACCGGCCTTTCTGGCGGCAGCGGCACATATGCCTTTCTCGTTGGCGTGGCGTGGTGGGAAAGTGGCGGCCTTGAAATCGAGCAGTTCTTCATGCGGGAGTACAGCGAGGAAAGAGCGTTACTGTTGGCATTGCGGGAGCGGATCGCAGAACACCCGGTGCTCGTTACGTTTAACGGTAAATCGTTCGATTGGCCGCTGCTCGAAACTCGTTATCGCATGAGCCGGAAGTTATCTCTACCGACTCCACGAGCACATCTCGACTTTTTGCATCCGGCTCGGAATCTGTGGCGTCTACGCCTCGGATCGGTCCGCCTGTCAGAACTCGAACGTTACGTATTGGGCTGGGACCGAGGAGCGGATCTTCTATCTGGCTTGATCCCACAGCTCTACTTTGATTACTTGCGTGGAGGTCCACCCGAACGACTGGTTCCTGTACTCAACCACAACCAAATGGACCTGCGTGGGTTGGCGGCGCTCTCTACCCGAATTCTTTCATTGCTCAGCGACGCTGAAAGCCTGGGGCAAGACGGGCTGGAATTGTTTGGAGTATCCCGCATCTGCGAAAAGCGAGGCGAGCACACGAGAGCCCGGAATCTTTACGAGAAGTCGATCGCGTCGATTCTGCCCACCGAAACAGACCGCGTAGCACGGCGCTCGCTAGCACGGATTGCCAAACGCCAAGGTGATTTCGATTTGGCCTGCGAGCTTTGGAAAGATGCACTTGGAAATTCACGCCATGGTTACGAAGCCTACGAGCAACTGGCGATTTACTACGAACACAAAGCTCGCGATCCGGAGCAAGCCCGGCAAATCGTCCGGCAGGCGCTCGACGAACTTAGTCGCGCAATTCAAGTGGGCGACATCGCACCAGGTCCATGTCTTGAGATCAAAGCGAGGTTTGATAGTCGATTGCAGCGTTTGGAACGCAAGAGCAAAAGGCCGCTCTTGGAAGGTCTCGCGTCATCAGCTCAGGCGTAAAGGTGAATGAGATGGAGGAAGGACGAAAACGAGTTTTGGGAATTATGGCCAGCATTCTAGTCTCGCGTCATCTAAAGACGACAGAGGGTCTGCACGATAGTCGGCCGAGTCCCCGAACGGAGGCGCTCGTCGATCAGCTGTGCAGTGGGCAGAGCGGATCATGAGAAGGATTGACGGGACGTTCGCAAATTCAGCGGATGATAACCGATGGCCACGAGCTTAGAAGAGACGCTGATTTCGGTTTGGCGACAGGCGTTAGCCGAGAATGCCAGAAGCGTGAAATTAGAGGACCGCAGTTTTCCGGTCCGGCGTACCAACCGATTGCGATTGCGCGAGGTAGATTTTCAATTTGAAGGCCACGAGCTGCGTGGTCTTGAACAGAATCCTGAAACGGCTTCGCGTTGGGCACAATTGGCACGCGAGGGGAAGAAAGTCATGCAATTTCTACAGCAGCGCCACTATATTGCTGTTGTCGTGGATGGGAAAGTGCGATTGTACGGCAGAGCACCCTTGAGTTAATGGAGTAGAGTAGAGCGTCAGATCCAGAACGAATGTCGATCTTCTGCCAGCCCAAGGTTTGCGCCCAACCTGGTCGATGCTCTTGCGAATTTCTAAGGACTTACGCAGCCACCCAAGACCTGTTAAGTCGTTGCAAATACTCTTTAACGCAAGCCTGAAAAGGCTGGCGTCGGCGGTTCAACTCCGTCCCTGGCCACCATATTTTCAATCACTTGCAAGCTGCTCTCCTGGTCACTTGGTCACAATTGGTCACAATTCAATTGACCAAACGGCTGAGTCCTTCGACCACGCGTTGCTGGCTCTCGGGCACGAACTGCTGATAAATGTCCAGCGTCGTGCTCGAACGTGAGTGCCTCATCTGTGCCTGCGCGTCCTTCACGTCGGCGCCGGCCATCTTCAGCCAGGTCGCGTGAGATGTTCGCAAACTTCTCCAATTCACCCAGGGCAGCCCTAACGCGCGACCTGCGGGTTTGATGAAGCGTGCAAGGATGTTGTTATCGCGAAGGGGCTTTCCAGATCGAACGCTTTGGAACACGAGATCATCTGGGCCATCAGCTTTAACAACCTTGTACTTGCGGATTGCGTTACCGGCCTTCACTTGAACCGTGAGCTTCTTGAGTTCGTGGATCCGTTCGATAACGCAGCTGTTCACTCCAATGGTTGCGTTGGAAGCTTCGCTCTTTGGCGCACCCCAATCGCCGCGGCAAAACCGCTCATCGATCGTGATTGAGTTCGTCCCAATGTCGTTCCAGCGCAGACCGGCCAGTTCGCTGACACGTAGCCCCGTGTAGATCGCCACGTAAACCATCGAAGCGTAGGGCTCAGGAATCAGTTCAACAAGTTGCTCGAACTGCCTGGGAGTGAGGTAGGGTTTGTTGCGCTTCTTCCCCCGCTTGTCCGGAGGAATGCGAAGCGATTCTGCTGGATTTCGTACCAGCAGGTCGTGTTGCACAGCAAAGCGCAGCGCACTTGAAAGCACATCGCGGATTTTGTCCCGCGACTCGTGGGTGAGTAGTTGGTTCGCCGTGCTCGTTGTGAGTTTTGAGAAGTAGGTTTGAAGGGTGAGAGTGGTGAGATCGCGCAGGCAACACTTTCCAAACGCGGGTAGCAAATAATTGTCCAGAACTCCTCGCGTCCTATCAAAACTGGTTGTCGCCATCAAAGGCTTCACCACCGGCTTGTAGATCGTCTCGATGAAATGCTCGAAGTTGGTCGCTGATCCGAGACTTTCCAGACCCTGATTCAGCGGTCGCAGGTATTCGGTCGCAATCTTTTTGACCTCTCGCTCCGGCACCGTAGCGGCTGCCAAGCGAACCCGCCGTTGTTTTCGAATGTGCTTGCCGTCGACAAATTCATCGCGCCAAACACGCATTGTCCACCAAGCCCCGCGACGTTGCGGCTTGGGGTCCTGAAACCTCCTCTTTGCCATGCGCTCCATCTCCTGGGGAGAAATCGGAGCGCCGATGTTCGCCTGGTTGCGAATTATAGCAACGTCGTCCATGGGAGGTTTCAACAGTTTGGGCGGACAGGTCCTTCCTTCTTAGGCACCTCTGTGGAGCCCGCTGTAACACAGATCAGGAAAGCCGGCGCGAGGAGAGCGTGAGGCTGGCGAACATTCTCCCCGCGACGGCTTCAGGGATGAATCTGTCGCTGGGTTGGCCTCCCAAGCCGGTGGCCGACAGATTCTTGCTTAGCGCGTTTACCAATTTGATTCCTCTGCTTGCGTTTGTCCAATAACTTTTCGAGGGAGAACTATTCCTACAGGTTATAGCGGGGAGATTCTCTGGCGGCGGCTATCCACAGCTAAACGCGGCACAGTAGAAGTAACGGTCAGGAAAAGATCCCGGTGTTTTGGTAACCAGTGTCCGGTTTGCTCGTTATCTCTGCGTTCGTTCCGGGATTTCCGTTCAAGTTCCGAAGTTGTGATCTTCAGCCGTTCGCCGCGTTCGGCGGCGCCTTACAGCCTCGATGAGACAAGGATTGTAAAGAGCGTTCAAACCCCGGTGTCCTGGCCGGGTTGCGAATTAGGGGAGCGGAGTCGGGCCACAATTTCGGATGGAAAACCCAGCTGTGGGCCACAGTCTCCAGTGCCGTAGTATACGTTGTTCTGACATCTTGGGCACCCGAGTTGCAGATCACGTGGCGTGTGGCTCGGGCGAACGGTATATGTGACGATATTTTCGTGGAGTGATAGCGGCAGTGGTGTCAGAAGAAACGGCTGGAGAAGATGTCGGAGGACCAGCGTGCCGAGACTCGCAGCCCGCATGTTTAGATCCATTACGGCTGGCTGCTTGATTGCGAGATCATCGCAGTATCCAAGTGCAATCTCGCGCTGACGTTCTTCGTAGGTCAGGGACTCGAAGCGAAGCTGCCGCGCAGTAACAATCCCAGTGCACGACAGGCATGGCCGTCCTGGTGCCACATAACTTACCCTACTATCGAGCGAGACTATGCCATTGTCGTCCCCACCGATTTCTGTGCCCACGTCGATATACGGCCTTATATATCTGAAGGCGAACTCCGACAGAAGTTTTCTGGGCATCGCCTTGTCAACACAGCCAAAGATAATGTCTGCCTCCTTGAGCCGCGCAAGGATGTTGCGGTCGAGCACATTGCCAAACACCGGCTCGACGCAGGTTCCAAAACCAAGATTTCGCAAACCCGTCGCGAGCAGATTGACCTTTCGCGTTCCTTTGGCAATGTCGGCTGCAGTCAGATAGAGAATTCGGTTTCCATTCCGATCCTCAGCAACATCGTCATCCACGATCAACAGTTTCTTGCAGCCAGCCCGGAGAAGAAGTTCGCTCACCAGCGATCCGGTTCCGCTAGCGCCAACAACAGCAGCGGTCATTTGGCCAAGTTCGGCGAGTGCGCCAGCGCCGGTTACGGCAAGGGCGCTGTCGAACAGTGCCTCGGGACTCGGCAGGAGCGGTGGCGCAGTACCCATACCGCTCAGTACCAAAATGCGTTCGCCCAGGACAATAATCGGGTCAACCTGCTCGAAATGATCGGGGGAGAACCACACGCGTGCTGACTGACTATTCTTCCCTAGGACGATGCTGAGCAATACGGTTCGAGGCTCAATTTCTTGCAGATTCGAAATCAGCTGCGGGTCTTCGCTATCGTCGTAGGGTGAAAAGGCGACGTCCACGTCTGCCTTTGGGTGCGTGTGCACGGTCATTACACCAGCAAGCCCACGTTCCCGCATCTGGACGTGCGCACGTCTTAGATACTGCGCCGACAGAACGACATGGCCATATAGCGCGACCTTCAAATCACCCTTTTCTGGAACCAGCAACTCAGCGACGAGGTATTCCCGGCCATCGTTGGTCCGGTTTGCCCCCAGCAGCCCGACGATAGCTGTTTCCGGTGGACGGCCACGTCGAAACGACGTCTTGCAGTGCCGACGGACGACTTCCCAGTGTGATTGAGAACAACGCAACCTACATGGCATTGGTGGCACCTCGATTCAGAAAAAAGCCGCGGCAGTGAGCCAGATGTGATTCAAGTGAATCAATACCGCTTCGCCACGGCTTTGCATCCGGGTAGTGCCAGGACACAAGCTGCCAACTCCGCTCGCCCCATTGAATGACCTGCCCGTTGACCCTTGGGTGCTGGCCGTCATTGAACTTGTAAGGCAGACCCAGATAAAAGCCATCGAGCGCGGCTTCATCAAACAGCAACGGAACAGCTACCAAGATTTCGAAAGTTGCTTTATCCCAAGGTGGTGAAGGCGCTTCGATTCCATGCGCCAGGATATAGCACTGCCCATTGATATCGATGAGTTCGACGTCAAGACCTCTACTTCGCAGCATGGCGACCTGGGCGGTGGCGACGTCGGAGCAACTGCTAGGAGCCATACTTCCCATCCCGCTGCGCTTCGAAAACCTTTCCACGGCTAATCGGAACGGGGACATCGAGCGGCAGGGGCTCGATCTTGCCCGGTTCGTATAGCGTGTAGCTCTGGTAATCGAGATTGATTGCCGGAAGTGCCAGGATCTGACGGGGCGTCATGGATTCTGTCGGCGCAACCGCCCAACGCGTGTTGACGCGGAATGCCCGGACAAGTTCGATCCCGAACTTTTTGCTCGTATCCTTCTCGTCCAGGTACGTCCCAACTGGCTCTTCCAGATTAGATAGCGCCGGACCAAATGCCCCACGGTCAAAGTTATGGAGCAAGTCCAGAGGCGCTTCGGCAGAGGGTAAGAGCTGCACGTTCAACTTCTTGGCGCCGTCCTGCATCACTTCGAGCAAGGGCGCAGAGTCCAACAATTCGATCTTGACCGGTTGTGCATTGCTGCCGATCAGCTCAACTGACAAATGGGCTTCTTTCTGCATCACATAACCTCCAGAGCAGTGCGAACACCGACCTGCCCTCACTGGTATATTCGCCTCAGGTACGAGAAAATTGCCGTGGCCGGGAGCCGCAAAATGGAATTTTTCTTGGCCGGTGGCATTTTTCGGGGCTCCGCGGCGAATAAAGCAATTAGGCCATGTCCGCCGACGACCGGTTCCGGAATGTCGACTGGGAGGACGTGCTGAAACGACTGACGCTGCGTGCCCGGCAGTTATTTGCCGCCGCGCGGGCAAAGGGCTTCGGCAATGCACTGGCGCGTGCTTGCGTGGAACCGGATGGGCTTGCCAGAGACGTCTACATCGCTGCGCTGGAGTACCAGCGCGTGAAATACAAGCCCGAAAAGGGGGCCTCTCTGGTGACATTCCTCCTTCAAGTGCTCGAACGCGACTTCAAAGACCTCGTGAGAAAGGGCATGCGGCTGGACAAACGCCTCGTCGCCGTCGATGCGACCGAGGATCGCGACTCTGATCTTCCAAGGCACCCCGGGGTGGTCGCGGATGTTGATGATCACGGCGACACGGGCAGGATCATGGAATTGCGGGCCGCCGCGCTCCATGCGGCCAAGGGGAAACCTGACCTGGAAGAGTACGTTACGGCCGCATTCGATTGCGGTGCTTCTAAGCGGTCTGACCAAGCAATGCTGCTGGGTGTTTCAGTGAAAGAAGTCACAAACCGCAGGAAGAAGATGCTGCGTCTGCTATCACCTATTGCAAGCGAGACTCCTGGGGGAGAACCGGGAGGTGAGCAGTGAAACCCGACGATTTGGAGAAGGAACTTCAAGATATAGTGCGCGATTCTTCAACGTTGTTCGGCAATGTCGAAGAAATGACTCCTGAGGAGGTCACAGCTGCTCTTGTCGATACCGGCGCATCTTCTGATGAAGTTCTCAAGACAATGTATTCTCGGCTCGACACCGTCGTTAGAAACATGCGGATGAAAGGCGAGTCTCCGCCGAAGCGTTATCTTGATGCCTTGGAGCAACTTCGTCCAGCAAGCGATATCCCGAAGAACCCCGCGACGCTCCAGCAGCATGCCAAAAAGTGGATTTCACATTTACTTGGAAGCACAACAACGGGTGGATCGTTGGAGGTGGCTTTCGAATTTCGCAACCGAGACAAATTGAGCGGTGGTGATGAGAAGTTATTGGAGAGTGCGGTCATCCGAGTTCAGAAGAGAATCAGAGACAAGCAATGAGCAACGCGGCAAGTACGTATGCAATGGAATTAATCGCTGCACTGACGCCTAGCGCTCCGATCGAGCTCGCTGCGCTTGCGAACACTTTAGGTCTAGAGATTGAATATTGCTCCGCGTCGGGATTCGATGGGGCACTCATCTGCTCAAAGAGCAATCGTGTCGGAACAATATTGGTCAAAGATTCAATTCGAGAGCCGGGACGGAAGAGGTTTACCATTGCGCATGAGATTGGCCATTACGTGCTTCCACATCATGGGCACGCAGGATGTCTCTGCGGTTCGGATGACGTGGAAAGCTGGGCGCAGTCGATCGCTGATCATGAGCGCGAAGCGAACGTCTTCGCGAGTGAATTATTGGTACCTCGAGCTCTCGTAACGGAAAAAGTACGGCAGTCTCATCCTACGTTTGATCTGATACGCGACATTGCGGGCACATTCTCTACGTCTCTGACAGCGAGCGCCTATCGTGTGATGGATCTGACGGCTTTTCGGGCTGCGATCGTGTGGAGCACGAGAGGTGTCATTCGCTGGTTTAAATCATCTGACGAATTTGACGCGTTCGTATCTGTTGGCGAACGGGTTGAACAAGGGACTTACGCTTACGACTGCTTCGAGCGTAAGAGAGTGCCGGATGAGCTGAAAAGCGTGCGTGCGAATTTGTGGTTGGTTTCTCCAGAGGGAAGCAGTGACGCATACCTTCTGGAGCATTCCGTCTGGATGCCGTTTTACGATAGCGTATTAACGCTGCTGTACCTCGAAACGCCGTCTTCGGCAGCGAGGGATGATGATGACGGTCGACTAGAAGAGCTATATCCTGAGGACTTCACGTTGCGCCGTCGTCGCTGGCCGAGATGATTCGAAGCAGATTGAACCCCTGATCTTGGATCACGAACCCAAAAATTAACGTTTCCCAAACATTGGACCCAAGTTCGTGGACGCTCGGCCATCCGAAAGTTGAAATTAGGACTAAGGCATCCTAGGCGGAGAGTGACAATTCCAGTTGGCTTCCGGCTTGCGGCGGCAGTTTAAACCTGCGTAGAAAAGACTTTCCGGCCCCTGTTGCGCCAAGAATAAGGGTGTGCGCAACATCTCGATTGTGGAGATTTAAGAAATACGGCGTTGCGTGATCCGTCTCAAGGACCGCAAGGTACTCGCTACCAAGGTGGTCATTCCGTTTCTCGCCGGGCAGAATTGTGAAAAGGAACGACAGATCGGCGTAGTTGGTATTGAGCAAAAACAACCGGCGTAGGTTGTGCCGGTAGTTGCCGGGCACAATCGCAAAATAGGCGTTCAGCTGGTTGTAGCTTTCGGAGAAGAGATTCCCGTCAGCACTGGTGAAGACTCGTACTACTTCGGGCAGGGCTCTGTCGAGTGATCTCTTATCTTGCGCATACAAAACGACTGTCAGAGAGAATTCGCCCAGGCTCTGGCCGTCGCCAATGGCCCGGAGGCAATCTCCGAGGTTTTCGATGTCCGCCTGCTTCGATTCATCCATGAGTGTATTGCGCGGATCGTAAGTGGCTGGATCGCGCTGCATGGAAGTGATGAAGGATGTTTTCGTGATGTTGAAATGCCGCTTGCGTTTCGTGATCTCTTTCCGTGCGACAGCGGTCTCCAGAGGTGCCCATTCGGTGACGATGCAGAAATTGGCTTGAATCTCAAGCAGTTGCTTTAGAACGAGAGGCTTCGTTTCGCCAATCGCTTCTTTCATCGTTAGTACCCGGACGAAGTGATTCCCAACGCGCAAGTGATCGCGTTCGGCTTCGATATCGGAATTCACAACCTGGTAGTCGAGAAACTGTCCATTCATCGGTTTCCCTTCAATGCGCCAGAGGTCGTAATTCACTAGCCGGCGAAAAAAAGTGAAGCACTCGTCTCGCTGCAAAGTCTGAATGGGCAGGAAATCTGCGAGTTGGCGAATAAAGCTGTTTGCACGCTGTTCGAGCTTCAGCAGGTCCGCTTCTATGTGCTCACGAAGGAAGACCTTCATTTTGTCGTTTGAGAATTGCGCTTTCAGTTCGCGGAACCCGGCCATCGGATCGGTCGCCAGTTGCTTCAGCGCTGCTGTGACGCCAGTTTTAGACTGTGTCCCCTCAATGACAATTGCGTAGAAAATATCGACCTCAAACAAGCTTTCAAGTTTGCTATCGAAGAAATACTTTCTCTGGTTGACGGCGGCCTGGACTATCGGGTCGTCATAGCTCTGGAAGGGGATCTGAGGGCGGTTTGTCTTAAACAGATATTGGTAAACGTGAAATCCAGTCCCGAATATTTTCAGGGCTGCTTCGAGCCGTTTGACAGCGTATTCTTGGGCGGCTTGGCCGAGGCTCTCGTAATCGACGCCACGCACGTGCAGAACAATTCCGAGGTCACCACTTTTGGTAATGAACACTTCATCGTTCCAGAAGCCATAGAGGTTGATATGAGCATTGAGTGCTCCGGACTCCATCCATGGCTTCACGACCCGATCCAGGCGCAGCATCAGCGCACCTCCACGGCAGCAATCTCTTGCTTCGCGGCGTCATAACGAGACCGGAATTGTTCACTTCGGGCAAGAATTCGCAGCATTGCCGGATCGGCTTCCGTTACCCATCGGCCAAACGCGTAACCGCCCATGAAAACAATCACACCAGCAAGGAGACTTTCGAAAAGGTTGAAAACGGCAACTGCCCCGACACATACGAAATAAAAGAGGGTCCGCTCGACACCCAAATACGTGAGCGGTTTGTGTAGGCTCTTGAACACTCTGTTGCGCCGTCTATTGTTCTGTTCCTGCATGAGAGCCCTCGGTGTTGAAGTGGGTGAATCTTGGAAGCGTGTTGCGGGTTTTATCCCCAAAGCCAGGTCAGAACGTTGGCAGCAAGGATCGCGATTCCGGTGCCAGCAGCGACGCCGGCCAAAGCCCGTTTTGCGCCAGGTTCACCATGTGCAAACTGATAGCCGCCGACCACAATGGCGATTAGACTGCCTACTTTTGCGACGGTGCCGGTGAACAGGTTTTGCAGATTTGTAAAGCCTGTGTCCAGAGGTGTTCCTTGAGCGTTTGCTGTCGCCGAAAGCAGCAGGAACAGCATGAGTAATGCCGGGAATTCGGGGATTGACAATGAGCTAGGAATCCTGCGAATGCGATCGGGAATTCGGCGTAACGGCGACATCGTAACCTCCAGCAGCGATTTGATTCCGCTGCTTTCCTGCTCACGGTAGCGATGTGCCTTTAATGTGTCCAATAACTTTTTGCAGAGGCACTATTCCACCAGGTTATAGCTCGTCGAGGTGCACGGATCTGTTGAGATTTAGCCTGTCCGGCCGCATCATCAATGGTGTGATGAACATCCCTGAGCAACTGTCGCACCCTATCGCGCTGAGGACTGAAGGGCTCCTGGCGTCGTGCACCGAAGACCACACAAATCGCATATTGCCAATAAACCGTGGTTTTTTTTACGTCTGCGTTTCGCGAACGCAAGTTAGCCGTGCATTGCGGATCTGGAATTCCCTATTGTTTCTCCTCGAAGAGCAGGGGTGCAGATTCTCATGGCCGGAAGAAGAGAACTCAAGCTTGTCGATCATAGTGGACGGTGAAACGCTAAGATTCGGAATATGTGAAATCTTCAATGCGAAGCCGCATGTACTGACGCGTGCGGAAGAGAAGAACCCATTTCTTGCCCCGCAATGGGATCACCAATTGACTGGCAAAGTGCAGCTCTTCATTGGCCAGATACCTTATGCCTCGAAAGGCCGCCGAAGTTGGTCGGATGGGCGACACCACGTATTGGAGCAATGCCTTGAATCCTTTGCTGCGGGATTGAGAGTTGCAGCGGCGGCAATGAAGAAAACTCGCTTGGAGAAGGAGGAACGGGAGAGGCAAGTGCGAGAAGAGCAGAAACGAGAAGAAAGCCACAGAATGCTTGCAATAGAACAGGACCGAAGAGCCAGAGTCGTCACTGGGCTATTGCGGGACTGGCATGAATCCCAATCCCTGTGAGCTTTCGCGAAGGCGATGGGAGAAGCTGCTACCGCACTGGTGTTATCGGATCAGCAAAGGAACGATATTCAGGAGGTTGTGAATTGGGCATACAAGCACGCCGATGTTGCAGATCCGATGTTCAATTTACCTGACGTCGTTGACGAGTTTGCCCACCCAGAGAAGTACCACGATTGTCCGGAGGAGGAAGAATAAGGTACAGGGGCTCGGACCCTCCTTTTTTTGCGGACCGCTCTAAGTGGCCCGCTGCCGGTCACAGATTATCGCAACGACTTGGCACTCTAAGCACCACTAGTCATCGCTGAAAACGCCGGGCTTCAAGGGCACGCTGGGGGCTCAAGTCGGTGCTGACCACGATGAAAGTATCTACTTAGTGAACCAGCGTTCGAGCTTTTAAGTTGGGTAGCTTCGGTATATCATCGATAGTCTCGAAGGCCAGACCTAATATCCGATCTGACTCGCAATCGTCCTTCCCCCACTTGCGAGCCGAGCCTCTACGCCTATGACGGTTGAGCGGAGACGGTGGTGCAGTGATGGACAGACTTATTACCCTGCTGCAGAATCTGTTAAGCCTGAATAAGGTAGCATCGGTGTCGCTACCAGGAGTCTTTTCGGCCCTTGCTATTGCCATTTTGATGTGGCCTCCTCGTCCAATTGACGAGGTCCCCTGTGTCATCATCCCCGGTCAGATACAGATAGCAAACGTGCCCGCGTGCAGGCCTACCGCAAATGAGCAGAGAACACGAGCCTGTATGCTCGGGACACGGGACCTACCGAATCGACCCTGGTTCGAGCCGGAAGCATCGAAAAATTCCCAGCTAGTTCTTGACCGTGAAAAGCAAAACATTGCGGAGTGCGTGGAGAACGAAACCAGCCGAAAAGGGGAGGAGAAGGCGCGGAATGAGTATTTAACTCAGGACGTGGCTGACCGTCAGAAATTGTCGACGGTTCTCCTGGATACCTATACCGCCTACGAAAAGAGCAACAATCCTCTGGCTGGTCAATTTAGAGCCAAATGGGAGTCAAACAGTAAGGCGATCGGGGACATACGAGAAAAGATTCTGTCAAACGAACAGAGTATTCGCGACCGGGACCGCAACCTGACGGAATTGGCTCGCTTCGACAAGATCATTTCTGAGCGGTTAGCCGACCCGGGAAGGTTGCGACCGCGCCAGACCTTCGATGACGTGTTGATCGCGCTGGTCAATCATGTGACCGGCTTCATCCTCCTCGCCATCGCCCTTGGGGTGGTGATTACACCGTTGGCGCAAGCGGGAGCAGCGGGCTTCTTCGACCTGGTATTCCGCGAGGGCTTCTGATGAACGGAGCAGTGATTGGCAGCGGCATGAACGGGGAAAGCACGGGTGGGAGCAGCATGTCGAGTCATACAGGGCAGGAGAAGAAGAGCAGTGGCACAGTGGGATGGCTCATTGGGGTTGCGATGTGGGTGGCCGCCACGTTGCTGTGGATGTTCGTGGGTGGGGCGGAAAACAAGCTTGCCAAGTGGGGGGCCATACTGCTCTCCGAGGTGACGGCTGCGATTGCTGGAATGTACCTTACGAAAGTTCTGATCGGCGATCAATCTCGCCTCATTGAACCGCAATCTACAGAGGGAACGCAGGCAACCGCGCGGATCGGAAGTCCTAAGACGACCGCCGTAGTGTCCAAACAAAACGAGCCCACCGCAGTCCGGAATTTCTTTGCTACACGAGCGGACCCGCTCACAGAAAGACTTCTGAAGACCCAGCAGAAACTCGCCCTGAAGGAGGCTGAAGCAGAACGCGAGCGCCAGAAAAGGGCGGGAGACCAGCAGGTTTCCGCGTCAGCGGCGGAGCTGGCAATACCAGTCGAGCAACCAGATAAGCCGAAATTCGACGAGCGGCTGACACAACCCGAATACGCGATCGGACAGGGGCTGATCTCTCAAAGTGAGCTGAATGATTTACGGAACACCTACCTTGCCCAAAGCGAGCTGAGCCTCGGACTCATTTTTCCCATGCTTCTGATGATTTTCGCCGTAGCTTACTCCCTGAGTGTGGGGTGGCGCCAGTGCTGGATAGCGCCCCTGATCACTATGGCCTCCCTTTGTCTTTCCTTGCTTGCAGTAGAACGGCGGCAGAAGTACCGCATAGAACTTGGGCTTCTTCTTGTCAGTCGATGGGATAAACAGCTTGCTGCCGAAAAGGAAACCAAACCTAAACCGACTCCCGAAGACGCTCTGCGCAAAGTTTTGAAAGAAGAACTCAAACAGCTCCAACTAGAGGTCAAGCCGCTGGTCGTTGAGGTCCACCAGAAACAGAGAGAATCCGGAGAGAAGAACGAACCCAGCGAGAGGAAAGAGAAACCGCAACCCAAGCCGGGAGACGTGTATTGATACTTTTAATCACCATCCGAGCAGCCCTGCGTGACAAATACGGCGCTGACGGCTACGACAATGTACGCAAGGCTCTCGATGACTTTGCGGAAGTAGCTAATGGTCGCGTTGTCGCCTTAGACGATCCCGAGGATACGAATGCGCTTGGCATCCCGTCGCTAGTTGCGCGCGAGCCCGGATCCATTCTTCTCTCAATCCGTGCGATTCGACGACAGACCTCCGGCGTGGACAGTTTACTGATTGCCGGTGGAGATGATGTTGTCCCGTTCTGGAGGATGACAAATCCGGTGACCGACCGCTCCGTCGATCCGGATCAAGTAGTGGCAACAGACAACCCGTATGCAACCAGCAGTGAGATTCTCGAAGAGTATCTAGCCCCCGAATTGAGCGTAGGACGACTGCACGATTATGGAAACGGAAATGGTCAGGCATTTGTCGACCTCATAAAAGCAGCAACCACGCTCCGGCAAGAACGGCCCTTTCGAAGCGGTTCGGGCGTGGTGATGAACTCTGATTGGAGTGAATTCGGTCGTCGGGCGGGCGCTACTCTGCCGACACCGGTCGACTGGCACCTCACTCCGGGCTATGTAATCAATGACGGCACTTTGAGCGACACCAATCGCGCAGCCCTGTATTTCAACCTGCACGGATTCTCCGATCAGCCGCAATGGAGGGGCTACGATCCGATCCGTGGGCAGTATGTCACCGTCGTAACGCCCGAAATGTTCGAGGGTCGGTTCGTTTCTGGAGCGGTAGTTTTTGCAGAGAACTGTTACGGAGCGCAAACGATGGGCCGTAATCCGAGGAATTCCTGTGCGTTGCGCCTGGTGCGTGAGGGAGCGGCGTTCATCGGCTCGACTGGATTGGCATTTGGCTCACACTTACTTCCAGGAATGTTTTTGGAAGATGCGGATTTCCTTGCGCAGAGGTTTTTCTCTAACTTCTGGGCCGGCCGGCAGTGTCTCGGAGATGCTCTGCGGGAAGCCCGCAAGCAGTACCGGGATGACCAAACGACTCCGCTAAGTGACCCGTACAAACAAAAGACCTTGATGCAATTTGTACTTCTGGGCGATCCGGGTTGGAACTAAGGAAGGAACCTGCATGAAGCGAAGGAAGTGGTTAGGGCTGGTATTCGTCTTTGTGGCGGTATTGTCCGGGCTAGCGGATGACAAGAAATCTGAAAGGAAGCTAAGAGACGACGCCATACTGATGTTGGACGCGAGCCCCGGCCATGAAACTGCGGCATGTCTGCTATTGGCGAGCTCAGCTCCGCTGTATCGTCCAAATTGGCAACCTTCACTGCCCAGCTGTTCTGACCCGAAGCTGCCTCTGCTTTACTTGAAGCAGGGAGATCGCTCCGAGCTGCGTGTGTACAACCGCCGATTTCTCTCCGACTACAGCATTACTATCGATAACGTCACCACGCTAACCGGTCCGCAAATTCGCAATTTAGCCGAGGCTGAGAACCTCAGCCTGGGTACGCCCAGCCTTATTCCACCTCCATCCAAAGGTGGTTTTGCAGCAATCACGCAGCGGAGTGCCGGCGATGTCTTGGCATTGCTCCTGGATGAAAGTCAAGCCACGAAACCATTGGCGGACCTCGACGCCGACTTTAGCGAATTGCGCAGAGAATACGCCCAACTCACGAACGACATTAGGGCTTTTGAGCAGAATTATCGGTTGCTCCTCGGCAATGCCAATGCACAAGCTGATTGCCAAAAGATCTCTGGTTCTCCTGATGCCAATTCGTTGTTGAAATGCCTTGGCCAGGAACTCAATTCGGTAGGTTCGACTAGTCCGTGGATAGGTCCTGGTCCCTATGCGGATGAGCAAGAGTTTCGCAATGTGGTTAGCCGCGTACAAGACTTGATGGTGACAATCAAGACGTTCTCAAACGTAATCGCATCGACGAAGATCGTACAACTGGCCCAGCAGCTCGATGCCGAAGCTACCCAATACGAGAAGAACTTCATCACATTTCGGCAAAACATCGAATCCGCGAAGGACGCGACTCGGTTGCTGGAGCAGATGAATGGCCCGCGCGCGGAGCGTAGGAAACAGGGGGAAAGGGAGGCCAGTCTCCGGACTGAGCTACGACTGGCGCAAATACGCGCCTCACTTACCAAGAATTTGAAGCCCCCATTGGATGATGCCGAAATCAGTCAGCTTGTAACGAAATACAGAGCGTTCCTTGAGAGAGAAGGCAAACAGGTAACGCTGGACCAGGGAAATCGATTGAAGGAGCGCGCAACCGAAATTGATCCGGATTGCCTTCCGACGAAGGGTCAGACAGAGTGTCTCGGGCACATGATACAGGATCCAGCTAGCCAGCCGAGTGTGCGCGACATGGTTAACTCTGCCCGCCGGCAAGTCGATGTTGAATTGCCAAAGATGCTGGATGACATCAATGCGGCGCAAGGCCGCCTGCTGACTCGAGTGAACTATATCTATGATCATTCCGAAGTACCCGATGCGCGGCAAGAACAAATCGACATCAGCGGTCACTCGGGCAATCTGATCGTCTACTACACTATTCGACGCATTGAGAACTTTGCACGCTTTAGGGTAGCGCAAGTGGCAAGCGCAGGTGCGCCCGAGCTAGCATCGGCGCAGGGCACTGCACTCCCAGCTCCCGCGGGCAGCACTCCAGCTCCGAACGTGTCTGCAACCACAGCAGGGACCGGAACTCCTGCTGCTGGCGCGGCTAGCCCCGCTGACACGGGAACTGTGGTCGCTCATGGGTCTATCTATATACACGACTTTTACAGAGCCAATGTAGTGGCAGCATTCGCCTATAGCTGGGCGAAAGATGAGAACATCGTCAAGCAGCCCGAGCCCAGCGCGTGCAATGGATCGCCCGGCAACCCAGATCCCGGCTGCTTCTCTCCTGTGTTGAACGACAAGTCTTCTCAGCTGAATTTGATTCTTGGGGTTGACTACTACTTTCATCACAGAGACACGTTTTACGACGTGGCGGGTCACATGAGCGGGGGGCCGACGAGGACGCCGCGGGAATGGTTGTTACAGTCGACCGGCATTATGGGCGCGCTCTCGGCTACCAAGGCAAACAATTGGTTTCTTGGGGTATTTTTTGAACCGGTGCTGGGGGTGCAGATCGGCGCGGGAGCTAACTTCACGAGCGAGAAACGCCTGCAAAAGAACTTCGAATTTGGTGTTCCAGTCGATTTCACCGAGCCATTCCCCACGCAAGATTTCCGAGTTACGAAACCGTTCATAAGCGCTGGCCTGGATCTCGGGCTATTCCGCAAGATATTCGGAAAGCTCACCGGTATTGGGACTACAACCACTGCTACACAGGGGAACTAGGTCGGACTGCTTATTGTTACGGCAGAGTTGCCGCGGGTAGTTTGCGTAAACCCGCAGGCGATGCCTAGTTTTTCGTTGGCGGTGAAAAAGTGTTTGTTCAGTCCATTCCAACGCTATTGTGTGCTGTGGTTAGAAGCTGCCTTCTCGAAGAAATCTCCTGGGTCCGAATAATCAATCGGCCGACGCTAGGCGAACATCGGCGCTGGTCACAGAATGGTCACAATAATTTGGCCATTCCGACGAGTTAAGTTGTTGATTGGAAAATTGGTTAGGCCGGTTGATCGTAGCCCTGAAAAGGCTGGCGTCGGCGGTTCAACTCCGTCCCTGGCCACCATATTTTCAGTGACTAGACAGACATTTTCGTAGAACTCTACCCACGGCCTACCCGCACTTCGCGGGCACCCATTGTCGATTCCGAGGGGATGTGAGTGCATGTTTCAATGAATTCGCCGGCGGCGATCAGGCCTAACAGCTTTACAGGGGCAAACGCAAGTACACTGGAAACACTGTGAGAGCAAAGGCCGCGATACTAATTCACGAGATTGCTCATCTAAGCGTCGCAGGATTCCAGCCAACCTTCGGCAACCCAAAGCCGGGAAAGGCAAACGAGAAGGGCGGTGGACACCAATTGCAGGCAACTGATTGAGGAACTCCAATGAAAAAGCTGTTTTTGCTGATGTTCACCGCAGGTTTGCTTACGTTCAGTTCCGTTCGCCTTTCCGCTGAGCACAACCTGTCCTCGACAAAGATATTCGTGTCGTTGACTTTGAGGAGATGAAATATCCGCCCCTCGCGCGAGCTGCGAGAATTCAGGGCACCGTTGTCGTTCGAGTAATCCTCGAGGATGCGGGTACGGTCAAGGAAGCGGAGCCAATTTCAGGTGCTGAGCTTTTGATTCCAGATTGCCTGACAAACGTGAAAAAGTGGCGATTCAGGCCAAATCCACGGAAAACTGCGGTGATTGTCTATGAGTTCAGAATGCCGGGGGGTGAATGCAACTCCGTCTCAGGCCTATTCATGTTCCGAGGTCCGAACCTTGCGACCATCATTGGATGTGATGTGCCTGTTCAGACAGCGCCATAACGAGCAAGCCTCATCCACTGGGTTTGGATGTATAAGATCGCAGACTCACGGCTGTCCCTAACTAAGCTTCAGCCGGCGATTTACCCGCAGGATGCGGTTTTTCAGGAGGAGCGGGTTGCGCGTTGGCCACTTCGAACTCGCATTGAGAACAATGCAGTTGATGATGTGTCGTTGAGTGAGAACCCAGCCTGAATTCGTGATGCGCAGATTTTGCAACCAGATTCTGAGGAGTGGTCACGCAAAACACTTTGCCTGATAAGTTTGCACAAGGCTCAGAATCATATTAGCGGTGCACTCATCTCCAATCGCGGTATTCAACATGCTGTGATATATCGGACGGTCAGGCCATTCCGAGTCGAAATATTTCTGAATGAAGTCAGCGCGCTCACGGTCGACGGTATCCACCAGTTCTTCTGCCTCCTTTTCACTCTTGCCCCGGCCGCGAAGCCTTCGCACTTTATCTTCCCTGGGCGCATAGAGGAAAATCCGCAAGGTGTCGGGCCGGTGCTTGAGAAACTGTTGTGAGCCTCGCCCCACGATCACACACTGGCCTTTCTCGGCAGCGTGTTCAACCACCCGCCGGGTAATCTTGAGAATCGTCTCGCTATCGACGAGGTTGAGCTTGGGCGCGTTGATGGCGCCTTCGTAGCTGCCGCGCATGAACGATTTGAAAAGTCTGTAATAGAGCGGGTCATTCTTTTCTTCTCGTTCCTGAACCACACCCTTGGGGCAATTCGCGAGCCTGGCGATCTCCTCGGTCAATTGCTGGTCCCAGAGCTTCCAGCCAAGCCGACTGGCGACAAGCTGCGCGATATCGCCGCCGCCGCATCCGTATTCGCGTTCAATGGTGATGATGTTGACCATGAGATCCAACTTCCGTTCGGTTTCGATCACGTCGGAGCGCGAGCATGGGCGTCGTGCCCCATCTAAATTCTTGCGTTCCGGAAGGTGAAACCAGTTTATCGAGATGTTGCGTATACGTGCCAATAATCGCTTATTCGGCTATGTGCACCGCACCGCCACCGGGATCGTTTTTCTTCAACATAAAGCTCAGGAAGAACATGATTCCTGCGGCTACCGAGAGCACCATAAACGTGTCGATGTATGCAAGTGTTGCGGACTGCGCCTGCACCGCCTGATAAATCCTCGCATAGGCAGTTGCGAGCGCTTCATGCCTCCCAAGTCCCCCGTTGGCAAAGTGCCGGGTCAGTCCTTCCGCCGCATTCGCAAAATTCGGATTATCAATCCTCGCCTTCTCCACCAACCGTAGCTGGTGAAATTGCGAACGGCGGGCGATCAAGGTTGTGACCAGCGAGGTTCCCACGCTGCTTCCCATGTTACGCATGAAATTCGCGATTCCGGCGACGGAATTGTTTTTCTCGGGGGGAATGCCGATGTATGCGACAAGCGTAATCGGCACGAACAAGAAACCCAGGCCAACCACTTGGGCGACGCGCAGCCATGTGGCCGCGCTGAAACTCATCTGTAGATCAATTCTCCTGGTGGAATAAAACATTGCCAGCGATAAACCCAGCCAGCCAAATGCGATCAATCGGCGTGCTTGAACTTTTGTCGTGAGTTGACCGGTGATGGGGGTTTCGATCAGTAAGACCAGGCCTCCGGCGGAAAGCGCTAATCCGGCAAGCTCGGAGGTGTAACCCAGCAGCGTCTGGAGAAATTGGGGCATGAGGACGAGACTGCTGAACAGCAGAATCCCGAGCATGAACAGCATGAGGCTGGCGCCGGCAAAATTGAAGTTCTTGAACATCCGAACATCGATGATCGGCGCTTTTTCAAACCACTCCCAGACGACCAGCGAAATCAGACACACGGCCGCAACCACGACGAGAGTGGTGATAAAGCGCGACCCGAACCAATCGTCTTCCTGACCTTTATCAAGCAGAATCTGCAGCGCACCTACACCAACCGTCAGGAGCGCAATACCAACGTAATCCAGCTTGACTCCACCTCTTTTGAGGCGCTGTAAGTAAGGAGGATCCTCGACGAAGCGCCGCACCAGCAACCATGTGACGATGCCGACCGGAAGGTTGATGAAAAAGATCCAGCGCCAGGAATAGTTAAACGTGATCCAACCCCCCAGCGTCGGGCCGATCGTCGGTGCCATGATGGCGGTGATTCCATACGCCGCAAAGGCAAGGCCCCGTTTTTCCGGCGGAAAGGTGTCGGCCAAAATGGCTTGTGCCATGGGTTGCAACCCACCACCGCCCGCGCCCTGCATCACGCGAAAGAGAAGCAGAAAGCCTAGACTCGGGGCCAGGCCGCAAAGGAGCGAACTGACGGTGAAAATGCTGAGGCAGCCCATGAAGAATCGCTTGCGTCCCAGCGCGCCGGCAAGCCAACCGGTCATGGGAAGAATGATGGCGTTGGAAACCAGATAGGAGGTCAACACCCAAGTGCTCTGGTCGTTGCTTGCCCCTAAATTCCCAGCCATGTATGGAAGCGCGACGTTCGCAATGCTGGTGTCGAGAACTTCCATGAAGGCCGCCAGGGCAACAACGACGGCAACCAACCATGGGTTGTACCGTGGTCGCCAGATGTCCTGGTCAAGGGTGAGCGCGGCAGTGGTCATCTGAGATATACGTCTGGAACTACATTCATGCCGGGCCGGAGCCTGCGGTCGCGATTCTCGCCAGCCTCGAGCACAATCTTCACCGGGACGCGCTGGACGATCTTCACATAATTTCCAGTCGCATTTTCTGGCGGAAGCAAACTGAACAAGGGACCGGTAGCGCCGGCGATACTGTCGACATGGCCGTGCAAAGTCCTTCCGGTGGAATCGACGTGAATGTCAGCTTTTTGTCCGACCTGCATGTGCTTGAGTTGCGTTTCTTTGAAATTGGCGGTGACCCATACTTCATCAAGGGGCACGACGGTGAGGAGTTGCTGTCCCGGTTCGACGTTCAATCCAATCACGACAGTTTTGTTCACGACCCCGCTGACCGGCGCAACGATTGTTGTGTATTGCAGGTTCAATTCCGCCTGCTGCACCTGGGCCCGCCTCTGCTGAACATCGGCAATTGCCGCCTGCACGCGGGCTTTCGTGGACGATACCTGTTGCGGACCTGTTCGTGCGTACTCGTGATTGGCGGTGGCTTGGGCTAATCGGCTCTGGGCCTGCTGTACACCTTGCTGTGCGGCGGATTCGTTGGCCTGGGCGGCTGCAACATTCGCGGTACTAGCTCGGGCGGAGGCAAGAGCCTGATCATAGATCTGGGGCGCGACTTCCCGTTTGTCGACGAGTAGTTTGTAGCGACGGAGATCGTCTTGCGCCTTCACATCATTGGCTTGGGCCGCTTCGACCTGTTGATGTGCGGCGGCAAATTGTTTTTCAGCTGCACTGACGGCGGCGCGTGCGTCTTCTATGCCCGAAGCGGTGACTTGCAATTGGCTGACGGTGTTCACCGAGGTGATAGGCACGGTGATATTGAGAGATCGAGCGGTGGCTTCGGCGTTCGCCAGATTTGCCTCCGCCTGCGCAAGCGCAACCTGGTAATCGGTCGGATCAATCTCGACCAGCACGTCTCCTCTGTTGACCCATTGATTGTCATTGACGTTGACACGGATCACATAACCCGAGATGCGCGCACTGACGGGATAGAGATGGACATCCGCCTGTGCGTCGTCGGTCGATTCATAGCTGCTGAAGTAGCGCCACAACACCACCCCGCCGACGACGAGCAGTACCGCGGCGATCACGATGATGAGATTTCTGCGGCGTTTACGGCGTTCTGCCGGTGAATACTTTTTCTCCGGCGGAGGCTCTGAATAGACGGAAGCGCCAGTGTCAGGCTGAGAAGGAGATGGGTTTTCGTCGGCCATGTTTATTTTCCTGGGAAGAATTGCTTAACACCCTGCTCGCCGGCACCGAGTGCGCGGATCAGCGAAATCTTCGCGAAATTGTACTTGTACAAACTGGAAATGTACTGCTCGTGCGCGCTGGCTACCGCCTCTTGCGATTGCACGACCTCGACTGTGTCAGTGACACCCGCATTGAAGCGGTCCCGCGATTGCGTCAAGGTTTGGTCGGCCAAATCGATGTTGCTCCGCGCGACCTTGACCTGCTCCGCGGAAGATTCAAGGTTGAGCACCGCCGTGCGCACGTCGGCCTCGACTTGTCCGCGCAGATTGTCAAGCCGCTCGCGGGCTTGTTCGAGACGTGCATTTGCTTCCTGGATCTCCCCATGGACCCTGTTGCCCGTGAAGATCGGAATGGAAAGTGTTCCACGGAGGTCGTAGACCCGCGTGGCGTTAGATGGGTGAGCGCCTCCCGTCCCGTAGTCCGCGCCGAAGGAAAGCGACGGAAAATAGCCCGCGACCGCGGCTTTCCGCGAGAGTTCCGCGGCGCGCACTTCGGAGGTCGCGGCGTGGTAGTCAGAACGTGTCGCGTAGGCTCGCTTTATAGCGTCGTCAACGGTCAGATTCTCCAGCGGTTGATACGGCGATTTGTCTGTGAGATCAAAATCCTGGCCAGGTGACAAGCCGATGACACGTGCCACGGTGATTTTCTGAATCGCGAAATCATTTCTTGCCTGGATGAGCTGTTGCTGGCGAATCTGCAACTCAACTTTGGTGCGCAGAGCATCGATGTCAGCCGCCGTGCCCGCCTTTACTTGATCACCGGCCTGGTCAAACAGGGCTTGCGCTGTCTGGACCTGAGCTTCATTGGTCACAATGCGAGCTTCATCAGCGACGGCCTGAAAATAAACGTACCCAACCGCCAGAACAACAAGATCCTTGGCGTCGAGCAGTGTGTAGTCAGCCGATTGGACTCTTGCTCCCGCCGCGCGAGCGGAGTTGATGGACTGCCAGTCGAATATTTTCTGGGTCACAGCCGCGCGAGCGTCGAAATAAGAAAATGGACCCACCGCCGGAGAAAGATGGAAGAGAGTGCTGACACCGGATAGGCCGGCTTCCGCAATGTTGACCTTTGACTCGGCAACGTAGGGACCAGCGCTTACTTGGGGCAGCAAGGCGCTCAGTTCTTGCCATCGTTGTCCGCGCGCGGCGCGAGTATTGGCGCTGGAAAGCAGGAGTCCGAGATTATGCTTCAGTCCGAGGTTAATGGCATCTTGCAAGGTCAGGGGCATGCGGCCGGGGACAAGCTTTGAGGGCACGCTGCCAGAGAAAGGATTCGCGGGGGCGCTCTGAGCCAAGCCGGTCGAAGGGGGAGTCGAATAAGTTTGTGCATGACACAACAACGCACTGCATACCAACGCATTTGCACACAGCAGACGCAGGGATGCTCGTGAAGGAAGCACCAACAACCCTCCTTGACGCCAGATGCACTTCTAAGAACACGCGTTCGGTAGAACTTCCAAGGTTGACCTGATGGGAGTCTCCCATTAAAGGTTCAACTGGTTGCGCCACTTGATTAGGCCAGAAGGAGAGAGGGGAATCTATTAGACGAAAGTATCGGTCATCATAGCCTTCCATTCGACGTTGGATACGCTGCCTTTGACGCGGGCTGCGCTGGCGCGAGAGCCGTAACGTAGAAGCGCTCGCACTAGCCTCACCATCCAGAACGGGTAGCAGGACTTCGGGCCAAGAGGATCCAACTCACGACGAGGGTCCAGATGACGCCGATGGCAGTTGAAACCAACCGCGAATAGATCCCGTAAGGTGCCCAGAATCCATCCCTCAGCCACGTAGTGCCGCCCAGCAGCACGAAGATGACCGCGGCAACTCCGGCGGTGAACAGGGTGTTCGAGATCAGCCGAGCGCGCCAGAGCCCAAAAGCCGCAGACATAATTAGCATCGCTCGGGGAAAGGAACTCAAAACGACACCGGCCCAGGCCAAGTCGTTCAGCCCGGATGTGAGCGCCTGATTTTCCGATCCAGCGATGGAATACGCGAGAACGGCGACTACACTAACGAGGAAGAGAAAAATCCCACCCAGGGCAGCGCTGGAGGCGGTTGCCGCTGCGCCCCAACCGTCTTGCCCCGCATCCGCCAAGGTGGTTTTGAGCGCCGCCGCGAACCACATGAGATTCAGGACCGCGAAGCCGTAGAACACGGAAGCAATGAGAATGTGTGTGCGACCGCCGTTGTAGAACGCCGTGAGTGAGTCGGCGGGCGCGCCAATCTGGGGCTGATGGCCATAGATGAGGTATCCGACGAGGAATAGGCCGGCGGCCTGGATGCCGGCCGTGCGCCACAATCGTTCCCAGAATGCGGGACTGGTGTACATGTTGCGTGAAGTTGCTGCTGGCGAAGCGCTCATGAAGGTATCCTCCCGAATCCAAGTGAATTGGTACGCCTCGGCTGTCCGTTCCTATCGGCCTTCGTGCCCATGCGGCTACGGCGATTGGACGCCATCAGCAGAAAAGAAAACAATTGGACTTTGGTATCGGTCGCAGGCTTTATGCGAGAAACGCCGAAGTTGTTTCGCTTTCGAAACACAGTTAGCATTGAGCGACATCTGGGCCTCGGATCACTTGTTTCGAACTGAAGATGCGACTTAGAACATCGATCGGACAGCTAGCGACAGCCAGGGCGCAGATGCGATAAAGGCGGGCCAGGCGTTTGCTGCCGGTTGGAGGTTAACGATGAAGAGCGATGAGAGGGCGCCGGAACGGATTGACCTTTCGGAAGCCAACCAGCAGCTCCGCAGGGAAATCGCTGAACGCAGGAAGATCGAGGCGCGATTGCTCGAGAGCGAAGCCGCGTTGCGGCAAGCGTTGGAAGAGATCAAGAAATCGGAAGCCAGACTGCGGCAAGTAATCGATACGATTCCCACTCTCGCTTGGTGCAATCTGCCGGACGGTCCAAACGAATTTCTCAGCAGGCGTTGGCACGAGTACACAGGGCTATCTCCAGAGGAGTCGCACGGGTGGGGCTGGCAAACGGCATTCCACCCAGATGATCTACCACCGCTGATGAAGAAGTGGCAAGAGTTACTGGTAACTGGAGAACCGGGCGAGATTGAAGCGCGTTTGCGCCGCCGCGACGGAACATATCGGTGGTTTCTGATTCGTGTCGAGCCCTTACGCAGCGAGACCGGAAAGATCATCCGTTGGTACGGCACAAGCACCGATATCGAAGACCGTAAGCGCGCGGAGCAAGCGCTGAGGGCCAGAGAACGCGAGTTTGGCCTCATCATTAACACGATCCCGGCGCTAGCCTGGTCAGCGCATCCTGACGGCGCTGCGGATTTCTTCAACCAGCACTACCTGGCGTTCGTGGGAGTTCCACTAGAAGAGTTACAAGGCTGGGGTTGGGTGAGTGCAGTCCATCCGGATGATCTAAGCCGCCTTGCCTCTGTGTGGAAGTCGATCGTGGCGGCGGGGATGTCGGGAGAAGCCGAGGCAAGGCTGCGCCGGTTCGACGGTGAATACCGCTGGTTTCTTTTCCGCACCAATCCTATCGTGGACGAGTCCGGGAAGATCTTGAAGTGGTGCGGAACAAATACGGACATAGATGACCGGAAACGGGCTGAAGAACAGTTGCGCCGAAGCGAGACGTTTCTTGCGGAAGGTCAACGCCTCAGCTTAACAGGCAGTTTCTCATGGAAGGCCGCCACTGACGAGATCACGTGGTCGGAACAGCTCTATCGCATTTACGAGTTTGAGATCGGCGTGCCCATTACTCTCGAATTGATCCGTAGCCGAGTTCATCCGGAAGATGTGAGTTTAATCGAAAAAATGAGGATGGTCGGCGAGCAACCAGGGAACGCAGATGACTTTGAATGGCACTGGCGGCTGATTATGCCAGACGGGTCGATCAAGTACCTGCATGCAGTCGCTCATGCGACCCGGGATGGTGATGGCCAACTGGAGTACATTGCGGCGGTTCAGGATGTCACGCAGCGGCGGGTGTCGGAACAAGCTCTCAGCAAAGCCAGATCCGAACTTACCAAGGTAGCCAGGACAACCAGCCTCGGAGTCTTGACGGCATCGATCGCGCACGAGGTGAATCAGCCGCTATCAGGCATCATCACGAATGCGAGCACGTGCCTGCGGATGCTCTCTGCGGATCCTCCGAACGTCGAAGGCGCCCGCGAGACTGCCAGGCGGACGATTCGCGATGGCAACCGGGCGTCGGACGTAATCACTCGGCTGCGGACGCTTTATAGCAAGAAAGACTTGCAGCCCGAATTGATGGACCTGAATGATGCTGCCCGAGAGGTTACGTCCGTTACGCTGGGTGAGTTGCAGCGAAGCCGGGTAATTCTGCGCCAGGAACTTGCGGAAGACCTTCCCCCGGTCGTGGGCGATCGCGTTCAACTGCAGCAGGTCATCCTCAACCTGGTACGGAATGCTTCGGAGGCAATGAGCGCAGTCGAAGATCACCCGAGAGAGTTAGTCATCCGAACCGAACGGGATCAAGGCAAGCGAGTGCGCCTTAGCGTGAAGGATACGGGGACGGGTTTCTCACCTCAAGCGACGGACAAGCTTTTCGAGGCTTTCTTTACGACAAAGAACGATGGAATGGGTATTGGACTGTCCATTAGCCGGTCGATTATCGAGGCCCACCATGGACGGCTTTGGGCGACTGCGAACGAGGGCCCCGGAGCGACTTTTTCCTTCGAGATCCCTTATCGGCTCGATGGTGTGGCGCATGCGGACACCGGCGTGGACCCCCGCGATGCAACTCCGAATGCGGCATGATTGGGGCTGCGGCGATCACGTAAAGCAATACTAAAGCACAATGGACGGGGCTCGTGGGTTATAGCATGCTCTGCCTATGAACTCGCGGCAGAAGAGCAGCGCTGCGGAAGCCTCGCTTGTGTCAGTGGTGGATGACGACGAGTCAGTACGCGAGTCGTTACCGGACTTGCTGCGAGAATTTGGGTTCTCGGCCCGCGCGTTCTCAACTGCGCAAGAATTCCTCTCGTCGGACAGCTTCGGCCGAACCAAGTGCTTGATCCTTGATGTGGCCATGCCCGGCATGAGCGGACTCGATCTGCAACATGAATTGAGGCGTCGTGGGCAAAATATTCCAGTGATTTTTATCACCGCTCACAAGGACGACGCCATGCGTGAGCAGGCGCTCAAAGAAGGGGCGGTGGAGTTCCTTTACAAGCCTTTCAGCGACACAGCCTTGCTTCACGCCCTGAATGCGGCAGTTTCGACGAACTGATTAGTCCTCAATCGCCGGGAGCATGGGAGATATACTATGAGCCTCGCGCGCGAACTCAGCTGTGAACCGAGCTTAGAATCTATGGCCCCTGCATCACCCATGGTATTCGTTGTTGATGATGATGTGTCCGTGCGTGAATCTCTGGAGTTGCTGATACAGAACGAAGGGTGGCAGGTAGAGACTTTCGCGACGGCTCACGAGTTTCTCGACCGGCGACGCGCAGTGGTTCCAAGCTGCCTGATCCTGGATTTGTCTCTTCCAGGCCTTAACGGACTCGACCTGCAGCAACGGATTAGTGCTGAGCGGGCCGAAATGCCGATCATCTTCATCACGGGTCATGGGGATATCCCGACTACGGTCCGCGCTATGAAGGCCGGAGCAATTGAATTCTTGACGAAGCCGTTCAGGGATGAAGTGTTGCTGATTGCGATTCGGCATGCGTTGGAGCGCAGCCGCGCCGCTCTTGCACAGGAACTCAGCATCCAGGAACTCCGGGAATCCTATGCTTCGCTCACACCTCGGGAACGGCAGGTGATGACGTTAGTGGTTTCCGGACTTCTGAACAAACAGATCGGGGGCGAACTCGGGATCAGCGAAATCACGGTGAAGGCGCACCGTGGCAAGGTCATGGAGAAGATGAAGGCCGGATCGCTCCCTGAGCTGGTCAGAATGGCGGCGAGCCTGGGCCCGACATAAACGCCAAGAGTTGAGTCATGCCAGTTCCAAGTCTCGCCTTCCTTGCCGATGCAACCATTCGTCGAACACTTCGCGCCGCAAGGCATGCTGGCCTGGCTCTTTGAATGTACCTTAGTACGAGGCGTGCGTTAGCGCTGGACATCCAGGAGAAATCAGTGGCCGACGCAGTCAAAGTTTTCTTGCTCACGGTAAGCGCGCTGTTCCCGATTGTCGACCCGCTCGCGGGAAGCCCCATTTTCCTCGCGATGACCCAGGAGTACTCACTGGAGACGCGAAGGACGCTTGCCTGGCGCGTAGCCCTGAACAGTTTAGTGCTGATGGTTGCATCGTACTTTGTCGGCGCCCACGTACTTAACTTCTTTGGCGTGTCGCTTCCGGTGGTGCAGGTCGGCGGTGGTCTGATCGTTGCATCGATCGGTTGGGGAATGCTCCTGGAAAAAGATGAACCCCACGAAACGTCCCGAAAGAGTGTGCAGTGTTCCGATGCGCTGCACAGCGCCTTTTATCCGCTCACGCTTCCTTTGACGGTAGGGCCCGGATCGATTTCTGTCGCGATCACCCTGGGTGCCAATTCGACGAGGCGCTATGGATTTCACGTGGTGATCATTCTTGCCGCGCTCATCGCAATGCTGGCGATCGCGATTAGCGTATTGCTCTGTTACGGGTTGGCAGACCAACTGGCGCGAGCAGTTGGAAAGACCGGGATGGTAGTGATCGTGAGACTTTCATCGTTTCTTCTGGTTTGCATTGGCGTGCAGATCATGTGGAACGGTATCAGTGCATTGCTGTCCTCTTTGCATGTTGCGGGGTGATGCGGATGGCAGATCTATTTCGACGACTTGCACCGCTCGATTGCCCTCTGGATCTCGGGCACCCGGTCGGGACCGTCGTAGCCTGAGGGATCGTGGGCGAGAGCGCGATAGCCAGGAAGACACTTGTCGAACCAGGACAGGGCCTCGCGGCAATACCCCGCGTTCGCCTTTCGAGAGCCGCCATTCGCAAGACCCAAACCGGCGTTTGCTTTCCCCAACCAGTATTGGTCGCTGAGAACTAGCTGCCCGAGTTCCACATGGAGGTCCTTGGGGATGGATATTTTGTCGAGGACAGCCAGCGATTTCTTCAGTTCGGTGATTGCGCTGTTGAAGTCACCGCTGCGAGAGAGCAGTTCTCCCATGTGGTTATGGACCTCGGCGATATCCTGTTGGAACTGGGTGCTGGCGGGATCCATTGCGGCCAGAGCTTCGAACGAGGAGAGCGCTTCACGATCGTTCTTCAACGAGCTTGTCAGATCGTTCATATCGGCGAGCAGAGCGGCGACATCGAACTGGTTATACGCCACCAGGCGGCGATAATCGGCATTGTTGGGATCAGCTGCGAGCAACGCCTGGTTCACGGCAAGCGACTTCCTGTTCAACAGCAAGGCTTGAGAAAGGTCCGAAGATTGTTTGCGCACGATTTCGGCGGCACGGCTGTAGCTCAAGCCGAGGATACGGCGCGCGTACATGTTCTGCGGCGCCTCGGCGACAACTTTTTCTAATACGGCGGATCCCTGCCGCATGTTCTCGAGGCCAGCGCTACTCTCCCCTCCGATGGTGGCCTGCTTGTAGCCGTGATCCATAGAATATGTGCCGAATAACACACGGTTCGGAAGACTGTCCGGCTGGGCCTGATAGACGCGTTGCGCAGTATCGAATTCTTTGTGCGAATACTTCATCGCGCCTTCGAGATCACCCATAGCACGCAACAAATCACTCAACTTGCCATAACTGGGGACAAGCTCGCGGAGTATGTCCAAGTTTTGTGGATCATTAGCCGCCAGCGTTTCCCGAATCAACATTGCCTTGCGATAACTCGCGGCAGCCCCTTGTGGATCGCCAAGATTGGCTTGGCGAGGTTGGCCCTGGACGTCCCCGATCCGTTGATAGGCGGCCGCCAACTCCCGTTGCAGGGAAGTGTCACCTTTTGCTTCCTGACTGAGGCTGTCGAGATATTCGAGGGCGCGCGTCACTAGTAATTTACGGGTAGGGGTCGATCCCGGCAGGTCTTTGATAGAATCATGAACTTCGAAGAGCAGAGAGTTGGCGAGCTTGCGGACATCGTTAAAGCGCCTTTCAGCACGGGACCGTTCCGTGCTGGCAATGGCTGCCTGCTGACGCGCGATTCTTGCTTCCCGAAACGTTGCCGCAATTCCGCCAAGTAATGTCACGAGAATGACGGCGGCAGCAAGAATCGTGAGCTTGTGACGAGTGCCAAACTTCCTGGCCCGGTATGTCCAGGACCCGTGGGTGGCGATGACCGGTAGACCCTGGGATTGGCGACGAATATCTTCTGCGAGTTGCTCGGCAGACGAGTAACGTAGTCCAGGTTCTTTGCGAAGGGCTTTGAGAACGATGCAGTCCAGATCGCCCTTCAAGAGCCGGCGCTGTTTCTGCAACCGCGCATCGGGCCGGCCGCCCCCGACACCTATCGAATGGGGCGTCGGAGCGAACTTGGAAAGGATGGCAGTGCTGGGCCGCTCGGGCTCGTCTTCGGTGACAGCACGCGCGAGTTCGGTTGGATTCGCAGTAGCCAAAGCGTAGGGAGATTTGCCTGTGAGGATCCGGTAAAGAACGACCCCGAGAGAGTACACGTCACTTGCAGTGGTAATGGGCTCGCCGCGGATTTGCTCAGGGCTGGCGTATTCCGGTGTCATCGGCCGGACAATGGTTACCTCAGCCTCGGCTGCGGGGTCGAGGATCTTGGCGATGCCGAAGTCGAGGAGCTTTGGCATGCCTTCTGCGGTGACAAGAATATTGCTCGGCTTTAGGTCACGGTGAACTACCAGCCGCTGATGCGCGTATTGAACGGCGGAACAGACCTGAACAAAGAGCTCGAGCCGCTGCGGGATAGTGAGGTCATGTCTTTGGCAATATTGATCGATGGGAATGCCCTCGATCAATTCCATGACTAAGTATGGGATTCCATCTTGCGTGGTGCCGCCGTCGAGAAGTCGTGCGATGTTGGGATGGTCGAGCGTGGCCAGGATCTGGCGCTCGTGACGGAAGCGCTCCAGGATCATGTCAGTCCCGAATCCACTTCGGACGAGCTTGACGGCGACCTGTTTCTCATATTGGCCGTCGACACGAGCGGCGCGATAAACCTCGCCCATGCCGCCATGGGCGATTACTTCAATGATCTGATAAACACCGATCCGGCGGCCCACGCGCGAGCGAATATGGTCTGTTTCGGCGAGAGAATGGACCAGGCTAGCTGCTGGTGTGCTCAGGAAACTAGTCTCGGCCCGTTCTTCATAACTGAGCAGGGATTCGACCTCGTGGCGCAACTCCGGATCGTCGGCGGCGAGCTTGTCCAGTTGCGGTGAACGTTCGGCCAGCGCTAAGCCGGAAACCCGCTCATAGACTTCGCGAATCTGTTGCCAACGCTCGGGAGTCATAGGGAGGCCGTTCGATCCAACTCGCGGTACAACCACACGCGGGCGGTATTCCAATCGCGCTTCACAGTCGATGGGGAGACTCCGAGAATTTCAGAGGTATCTTCGATGGACAGGCCGGCAAAGAAACGCAGTTCCACGACGCGGCTTTGCTGTGGATCGATTCGAGCGAGAGAGTGCAACGCGTCGTCAAGCGCCACGACGTCAACATTCGCGACCGGTGACTCGGATTCGGCGTCATCCAGGTTGATCTTGCAAACGCCGTTGCCTCGCTTGCTGGCACGGTGAGCGCGCGCGTAATCGACGAGGATTTGGCGCATTAACTGGGCGGCGACCGCAAAAAAATGCGCACGATTCTGCCATTCGGGAAGGTTCTGCCCCACCATTCGGGCGTAGGCTTCATGAACTAACGCGGTGCTTTGCAAGGTGTGATCGGAACGCTCGCGCTGCAGGTAATGGTGCGCGAGTCGGCGCAATTCGTTGTAGACGAGAGGCATCAGCGCGTCGAGCGCTTCTTTGTCTCCGCCCCGCCAACGCAACAACAGTGACGTTACTGGCTCAGATGGCCCGCGCTGCACAGGGAACACTCCAACGATCACGCGGGGAGGCGCGTTGATGGCGAAGCATAAAGAGTCCGGTGCTGCGTGTCAATGGAGACAGGCAAGGTCACGTAATAAGGGGAGGCGTTCGCGTATAAAGGGCGGCGCTCGATGAGGTTAGCTGCCACAACCATAGCCGAGTGTATCCCTTCAATCGGACACCTGCGCCGCGATCGGAACCCTAATCTCACATTTTTTGTGACCCAATCCGCCAGCCGATTCCGCCTTATGGAATAGGAAGGCAAGACGCAGGCCGATCACGGCTGGCGCTGAGCTCAGACAGTTAGGCCAGCCGTAAAGCCTGCCAATTGCGTTCCACTGTTTCAACAAGGAGTCACTATGCCTTCCAAGTTGTTGCGAAACATGTGTTTGTGTGGGGCCGTGTTCGCCGTGGGAATGGCCCAGGCCCAGGATTTCCATATAAAGAAGAGCATCACCGTCGGCGGGAACTTCGTCTCGAGTTCGGAAACATCCATCAAGGGGGCTCGTGAGCGCACTGTCAACCAGACTCCTAACGGGAGCACGATCACGCTGAGGCAATGCGACCTCAAGCGCACGCTTACCCTGAACGAGCAAGCGCAAACCTATTACGTGATCCCGGATGCGCAAGACGAGAACGCGGCCAAGGCGGCCGCGCTTGCCACAGGCCAGCCCGTGGCCGAGGCCAGCGGAGGGAGAATTGTTCTTACCACTACGGTTACGGACACAGGGGAGCGAAAGACGATGTATGGCTACCAGGCGCGCCACCTCAAGGCGAAGATAGTCCAGGAGCCTTCGCAGGATGCGTGTACGCAGGTCCGTCAAAGGTTCGAAATTGACGGGTGGTTCGCGGACATTTCGAAAGAGCAGGCCGGGTGCATGTCGTTCGCGCCGCCAGTTCAGCAGGGATCGGGCTGCAACGACAAAGTCATTGAAAAACGGGTAGGAAGCGGGAAACCGGGCTACGCGCTGCAGGAAAACATCACGATGGCTGCCGCGGACGGCGGAACGATGACGGTTGGGATCATCACCTCGGAACTCAGCAAGCAGGAAAAACTTCCCGCCGAGATGTTTGATGTGCCCGCCGGATACCGGCAGGTGAATTCGGTGGCGGAGTTAAACGGCACTGCGCCGCAACCGGCACAGCCGGCTCAGCAGCCGCAGATCGCGCAGCAGCAAGTTGCGTATTCGTCCCAAGGGCAGTTTCAGCAACCAGCTGTTCCACAGGGCGGCGGAGCAGGTCAGGCGGCCGCGACAGCTGCAGGAATGAAGGCGACCATGCTGGCGGGGATGACCAACCCTGCGTCGGCTGCAGCAGCCCAGACGAAGATGACAGGCTTAGCGCAACAGACATGGGGCATGATGGGCGCAGGCATGGGTCAAGGGATGCCGGGCGCAGCGCCCGGGCAACCAGCCGCGAACCAGATTGCTGCACCCCAAGCGCTAGGTCCTAAAGCCCCGGGGAAGATTCGCATTGGGGTGGCTCCTCCGGATGCGCAAGTAGGTCAAGGCAGCAATACGGGCGCGGACTACAGCACGCCGATCCGCAATGCGGAGATTGCGCTCATGAGCGGGCCGGCGGTCGAGATTGCTCCGCTTGACTCGCACATCGCGATGCAGCTTCAGGCTGAAGCTCAGCAGAAGCAGTGCGACTACATCCTGTTCTCGGCTGTCGCCGTGAAGCACGGAGGCGGTTTTGGAAAGTTCGCCAAGTTCGGCGGTGTCGCAGCCAGCATGACGCCCATGGGCGCGATGGCGCACGGCATGGGCGGTGCCGTGGCCGCGAGTGCCGCATCGGTGGCAGCATCGGCTGCAGCCCAGGCTGCGCAACAACAGGCTATGAATCAACTGGCCAGTTTCAACGGACAAATCAAGCAAAAGGACGATGTGACGGTGCAGTACCAGTTGGTTGCAACCGGCCAATCTGCGCCGGTGTTGCAGGAGACACTAAGGGGCAAGGCGAAGTCGGATGGGGAAGACGTACTGACGCCGCTGTTGCAGCAAACTGCCAACAATGTGCTAGGGCAGGTCAGCAAGAAATAGCAGCGGGGTCATTTACTCGGGCACGGCTTCGCGAGGAGTCGTGCCTTTTTTACCGGCCCCAAGGAGTCGTTTGCTCACTGCGGCTATGAGTGCGCCGCTGCCTGGCTGGCGCTGGCTGGTACTGGTGCCTGGTTAATCACCAACCAGTAGAATCCGGCGTTTTTAACCGTGTCGCGGAACTGGTCGAAGTCGACCGGCTTTTGAATGTAGCTGTTCGCGCCTAGTCCGTAGCCTTGTACCAGGTCGCGCTCTTCCTTCGACGACGTCAGGATCACCACTGGAATGGATTTGGTTCGTGCGTCACTCTTCAGCCGACGCAGCACTTCCATGCCATCGACCTTCGGCAGTTTCAGGTCAAGCAGAACCAGGCGGGGGGGACGGTCAAAAGAGCGGTTAGCATGAGCCCCGTTGCAAAAGAGAAAGTCCAGGGCCTCCTCTCCATCGCGGGCTATGTGAATATGATTCGCCAGGTTCTCCTTCCGCAACGCGTGCAGGGTAAGCTCAACATCAGCCTTATCGTCTTCCACAAGCAGAATTTCGATCTGTCGATCGGTCATACTTTCTCTCCCATCATGGTTGTCGGTGTGTTCTCCTCAAATACGTCCGAGTTGCCGAGGGTGAAGGAAAAACTCGCACCTTTGTCCAACTCGGCTTCCGCCCAGATGCGGCCACCGTGTTTCTGGATGATGCGTCGCACGGTCGCGAGCCCCACTCCAGTACCTTCGAATTGATCTGGCGAATGGAGACGCTGGAAAATCCCGAAGAGCTTCTCGGCATACTTCATATCGAAGCCGACGCCGTTGTCGCGAACGCGAATCACACTCGTCCCATCGTGATCGGCGGTCTCGATTTCGATGACGGCAGGACTGCGGGGCCTGGTGAACTTCAGGGCGTTTGCCAGCAAATTGGTGAATACGATCTTCATGAGCACCGGGTCGCAGCGCAGTACAGGCAACGGCTTCACTCGCCATTGAACTTGCCGCTCGCCGGCATCCGGTAAAAGCGTCTCAATCACGTCCTTTACCAACGCGTTGAAATCGGTTTGCTGAAATTGAAGAGTCTGCCGTCCGACGCGGCTGAGTCCCAGCAGTCCCTGAATCAACGTCTCCATTCTTGATGCTTCCTTGATGATCAAGCTGAGGTGGCGGCGACCGTCAGGACTGAGATGACACTCGGGTTCATGGAGCAGAATGTCAGCAAACCCTTGAATATGGCGCAGGGGCGAGCGAAGATCGTGCGCGACACCGTAGTTATAGGCCTCAAGATCATCGTTCACGGTGCGCAATTGCTCGGTCCGCAGGGCCACGCGTTTTTCCAATTCCTCATTGAACTTTCGGATCTGGTCCTGAGCCGCCTTTTGATTCGTGAGGTCCGAAGCAACCAGGCAAATTCCCGGCTCCTGCTCATCGAGCGGAATTTCACTAAGCGATAACTGGACGGGCACGATTGTTCCATCGCCTCGCAGCAGTCGCGCTTCGATTCTTGAACTTCCTTGCTGCGCAGCAGAGACCCATTGCGCCCACTGAAGCTGTTCTTGGTTCAGCAGGAACGACTTGAACTGCGAACCGACAATGCGTCCGGCGGCCAATTGCAGCATCTCTGCGAGCTGGCGGTTACAGAACAAAACTGTCCCTTGCCAGTTCAGCGTGGCGATGCCCTCGTTCATGCGCTCGGCGAGAATACGGTAGGGCTCTTCCGATCCGTGTAAGGTGAACAAGCGGCTGCCGCGTGGGCCGTCGACGACGATGGCGTCCACCTCTCCACTGCGGATCGCGTGCAGAGTCGTCTGCAGCTCATCCACCTGGGCGAGGGCTTGGGTGAGTTCAGAGCGCAGCTTCGAACTGTGGTGCGTACGTCTCACGGTTCTCACTCCGGCTTCTTACTTCGCTTCAGGTCCAAACCGAGCAGCACCGCCTCCCGGTTCGAAAGATCGCCGATGATGCGGCGGATGGGCAGCGGCAACTTTTTGATCAAGGTCGGAGCGGCAACGATTTGCTCGTCCTTGGCCAGGATCGGCTTCTGGTAAACGTCGATAACCTCCAGGTCATACCGCCCCTTCAGGTATTCCCGGCAAATCTCATCCAGGTTGCCGATAGCTCGACGCGACCGCCGTGTCGCTCCGGTCACGTAGAGACGGAGCACATAGGTCGAGCTCTGATTAAGATTTCCCTCAGTAACGGGGAGCTTGACTGCCGCGGTTCGTTTCATAGCTTCTTGATTTCTCCTGGTTGTAAGTCGAGACCGACCAGCACCCGCTCCACATCCGAGAGATCCCCGATGATCTTTTTTAGCGGAGGGGGAAGCCGGCGGACCAGGGTGGGCACGGCGAGGATCTGATCTCCGGCCGCCAATTGCGGGTTCTTCAACAGGTCGATGACCTCGATTTGATAGTGGGACGGCAAATACTGCCGGCAAATCTCATTGAGACTGACAAGCGCAGCGTTGGACCGCGATGTTTGGCCAGCAATATACAGGCGCAACTTCCACGAGTCCTCTGCGGGATCACGCTTCCTTCCACCAGCTTTGCATTCTTTCGTCTTCATTTCCACCTCACGCGTATTTCATGCGTACCCGAGCGGGATGCCACCGCGACAAGGACGATGCAACAGCCCTTTCAAACACGCCTCAAGTATCAATGGCGGCGATGATCTTTCTTACGAGATGCGCGAACCGCCCAGGAATTACTCTCATAAACGTTCCTGAGCGTGCCCGTTCCGCGGTGCTGAGACCACATCCCCCTGCCGAGCCACGCGCATCTCTTCGCGCGCTTCTGAAAATCCTTTATCTGTGACCTCGAGCCGCCCGAGCTCGCGCAACAGGGATTGCTGTTCGGCCTCGAACTCCGCCTTCATGCGAGCGATCTGAGCCTCCATGTCCAAATGCTTTTGTGTGAGTTGCAGTTTCTTGCGCTCGATCTGCTGCTGCCGGTCTGCAGCTTCGGCGCGTTCCCTTCGGTCTTGCGCGATTCGCGCAGAACCGGTCAGCATGCCGGACGGACCGACGTAGACATCCACCAACTGCACTCCATGGTCGGTCAGCAGGAATTCGCGAATCTGGTTGGAGTGAGCCATGCCGCGCGCTTTCAGAACGTAGAGGCCGCGATTGCGCTCGCCATTGCATTCCAGGTTGCGCAGCAACAGCCAGGCATCCATCTGGGACGAGATACCGACTTCGCTGGATTCGGCCACGCTATCAGCATTCGTGAGGCTGGTGAAAAGCGCGGTGATGTGGCGCGACTTGAAGACGTCAATCAGCCGCGTGACCATGGACTTTACTTCGATGTGGGTTCCAACCGATTCAAAGTTGGTAATGGGATCGATGACGACTACTTTGGGATTGAACGCGGCGGTGAGATCGTGAATGGTGACCAGATGCCGCTCCAGGCCGAACGAGCCCGGTCGGCTGGCATAGAAGTGCAGCAGGCCTTTCTTCACCCAAGGTTCCAGATCAACGCCGATCGACCGCATGTTGCGGATCACTTCGGAGACGGATTGCTCGGAAGCGATGTAGAGGGCGCGCTCGCCGCGCTCGCAGGCTGCGCGCACAAAATGGGCGGCAATACTGCTCTTGCCGGTGCCGGCTCCTCCTGATACCAGAATGCTGGTGCCGCGGTAAAAGCCCTTTCCACCCAGCATCGTGTCCAGGCGTGGGATTCCGCTCGAAATGGTGTGGGCAGAGGCTTCATGGTCAAGCTTCAGCGAACTGAGTGGAAGGACGGAGATTCCCGTTCTACCGATCAGGAAGGGATACTCGCTGGTGCCATGGGTGGTGCCCCGGTACTTGATAACGCGGAGGCGACGAATCGAATTCTGTTCTTCCACGCGATGATCGAGCAGGATGACGCAGTCGGCAACGTATTCCTCGATGCCCTGCCGCGTGAGTTTGCCGTCGCCGGCCTCGGCCGTAATAATTACAGTGACGCTCTTGCTCTTCAGCCATTGAAAGAGGCGCCGCAGTTCGGCGCGCAGGATGCTGGTGTTGGAAAAGCCCGAGAAAAGTGACTCGATTGTGTCCAAAACAACACGCTTGGCGCCGACTTGTGAGATAGCGGCATCCAGCCGGATAAACAGTCCTTCCAGGTCGTACTCGCCGCTCTCTTCGATCTCACTGCGCTCGACCCGCACATGATCCACGATCAATTTCTTCTGGGCGATCAAGGCAGGCAGATCGAATCCCATGGAAGCAACGTTGTCACTAAGTTCCTTGCCAGTCTCTTCGAAGGCCATGAAGACGCCGGGCTCGCCGAATTGCGTAGCGCCTCGCACCAGGAACTCCATCGCAAGGATGGTCTTTCCACAGCCAGCACCGCCACAGAGCAGACTTGGCCGTCCCTTGGGCAAACCACCCTCGGTAATCTGGTCCAGCCCGGTAATACCGGTTGCGCACTTGGCGATGCCCGCCTTTGCTGCAGTTTTGATCTGTCGCCTTGTCATCTCCTACCTCCACTTCCTCCGTGATCGAACCGACCTTTCATCCGTCGAGACCGAATCAGGCCTTGGCGGCTGCGGCCTTCTTTGGCGAACTCGCGAGGGCATCGCTGTCCAGCGTGAAGTAGAACGTGGCTCCTTTGTCCAGTTCCGCCTGGGCCCATACAATTCCTCCGTGTTTCTGAACAATGCGCTGGACAGTCGCCAAACCCACGCCTGTTCCTTCGAAATCCTCGGTGCGATGCAATCGTTGAAAGACTCCAAAGAGCTTGTCGGAATACTTCATACTGAAGCCGACGCCGTTATCACGGACGTAGACGACGGCTTTGCCATCTTGCTGCTGCTGGCCAATCTCAATGACGGCACGACTTCTTGGCCGGGTGAACTTGAGTGCGTTAGAGAGCAGGTTCTGGAAAACCTGCCGCATGAGTGCGGTGTCGCATTCGACGTATGGCAACTCGCCGATTTTCCACTCGACAGTTCGGTCCTCGATATCGGTCTTTAAACTGTTGATGACTTCATCGACAATCGAGCGCAATCCCGCGACTTGCAACGTGAGTTCTCGCCGTCCAACGCGACCGAGATTGAGGAGATCGTCGACCAGTTGGCCCATGCGGTGGGTGCCATCCTCAATCCGCTGCACAAGTTGTTGGGCGTCCGGTGGAAGCTTCGGGCCAAAGTCTTCCACCAGGATCTTGGAGAACCCCATGACGTGGCGCAGCGGAGCACGCAGGTCGTGAGAGACCGAATAAGAAAAGCCCTCCAGGTCCTTGACTGCCAACCTGAGATCGGCATTGGCGCGTGAGAGTTGCTCGGCGGAGCGGGCCAGCTTGATGGTGCCGTAGCTGAGCTGGGACAGTACCTGGGCGAACTTCTCGAAGAAGGCTGACGTCGCATTCACGTGGGCGCGCGTAAGCCTGGGAACGCGGTCCAATGCGGCCAGGTAATCGGTTTCCGAGAAGCCGTATTTTGTCGCCTGGGCCCGGAATATCTCGCGATCGATGGTCTCGTCGGCAAAGAAGAACTGCCCAAGAAAGCAATTACCCACATGTTTCCCACCAATCATGAGCGGGGTGACGCCGTCCCAGATGTTGTTCTTGCATTTGTATATTTTGAATTCACCCGCGGCTACGCCTTGGGTGAGGACAGTGTCGCTTTCGATGCAGTTCCTGCAGCTCTCGGGGTTGGCGCGGTGAAACTTCGTGCAGATTTCCTGCAGATGGCTTTTGACTAGAAACTTCCCTTGAAGGTCGATGATGGCTGTAGGGATTCCGGTTAATCGGTACAAATCCTCGGCCAGCGGCTGAAGCGTGTCGACATTGAGAACGTCGGCCAATTCGAGGTGCCCAAGGTCTCCTTCCGGAGAGAGGATGCAGTCGAGCTTGCGGCGGACCCGTTCTTCGCTTTCGCGCAGTTCGGCAGTGCGCTGCTCGACTCGCTTCTCCAGATCGCGGTTTAGGGCGCGGATCTCCTCTTCGGCCCGCTTGCGGTCCGTAATGTCACTGTTGATGCCGATCATGTGACCAGGCTTGTGGCTGTCGTCGTAGATGATCCTGGCCCGTGCCGCTATCCAGCGGGTCTGTCCATCATCACGCCGGCGGATGCGCCACTCGGCCGCGAATTCACCAGTTCGGAACGAACTCTCGATGCAAGCCTTGGCTGCGGTCAGGTCTTCGGGCAGGACCAGAGACTCCCAGTCTTCGTACCTTCCCAGGAACTCACCGGGCGAGAGGCCATAGAGGACCTCCATTTCAGGAGTCCAGACGTTCACATTGTTTTGTATGTCCCAATCAAATGTTCCGGAGTTTCCCGCCTTGTGGGCCAGCGCCAGGCGTTCGCGGCTGATCTGGATTTCCGTTTCCATCCGTTTGCGCTGGGTAATGTCGCGCGCGACGGTTGAGGTGCCGATGATGTGCCCGCTTTCACTTCTCACGGGACTCACCGAGAGGGCAACGTGGATTTTTTCGCCGTCTTTGCGGATCCGGGGCGCCTCGTATTCGCTCACCCGTTCGCCGCGTGCGACTCTCTCCATTAATAGGTGAAACTCTTGCAACTTCTCCGAAGGGATCACGCGATTAATGGGCTGACCGATGACCTCGGCAGCGGTGTAGCCGTACACCGTTTCTGCCCCAGGGTTCCAACTGGTCACAATGCCGTCGAGGTTCTCGCTGATGATCGCATCGCTGGACGCCATGACGATCGAAGCCAGATGTTGCGCTGACTCTTCGGCGCGCCGCCGCTCAGCGTCGGTGCGATCGAGCGCAAAAGACGTCCAGAGCACCACCACGGAGAGCAAGAGGCCGGAACTTACGGCCATGATCAACAGGCCAGTCCAGTCCGAGAACAGGCCCCTGAGTTGTCCTTTCCAGCCCACCCAGGCAATGATCAGGGGAATGAAAATGGCTGCTGCCAGCAGCCGCCGACACAACTCACCCCCGGGGGTCAGCCTTACCAATTTTGCGCCCAGTCCCCAGTCAGTCTGCGCCAAGAGAACCGCGAAACAGAACAGGAACAGGAGCAAAGCAGTCGGCGGAGCAATGTGCGTATGCGTAGCTTCGGGATCTAGAACGTAGTCAAAAATTCCGAAAACGGCGGCCACCGTCGCAAATGCCACCGAGATAGTCTGTATCCACCGAGACCATGTTGCTTTGACCTCCAACAGAATGAGCGCGAACCCCAGCACCAGGAAATCGGCGGCGGTGATAGGGGACATCAGCCCGGGCCTGATGCTGCCGGGTGCATCGTCTGCCGCGGCAGTGAAGAGCAGGTTATCGATTCGCAAATCCCAGCCGTACCACCACTCGAGGATCGAAAGCAGGCCGACGATGGCGACCACAAACGCGAAGCTGCGTGTAACAGCTCTCCCGAACCGGGTGTTGTTTTCCCTCGCGAGCCAAAAGCCCACACCGAGCAGGATGAAGCACAGGGCCGTATTAGCTTTTACGTTAACCTGACCGGGAACGATGGACTTCAGCCGGGGTAAACCGATCGCCCAGCCCGTCAGGACGGCAGTGCCGAACAGAATGGATAGCAGGCTAGTGAATCTACAAAACCGGATAAGAACGCGGACAGCGCTCAAACTGGTCCGATCCGACACGACGAGTCTCCATCCGTACCGCGAACAAGGTGAGTATGTAAGAGCACGCAACAAATTGCGTGTGACGATGCGCACATGCCGGTTTGCACGAAAGTAGAGGGTATCCCGATTCGGGCACGTCACCCGGAGGCGACAATTGCTGCCAACCGGCACCGCTCCTCCGGCCGCAGTCCTACAAACTCCAGTCCGGAGCGGACTCGCGAACTATGGCGAACGATGGCGACCGCCGTGAGTTCCTGTCCGGGCAATTGCAGATCGACCTCGATCACGTCGCCAGTCTTAAGATCGTTCTGAACCAACGCTCCCAGGCCGCCTTCACTGATGTCGAGGCTGATTCCGTGTGTGGTATGCACGCCACCCGGCATCAGCATGCGAATTCCGATCGGAACGCTGAAGATGGCGCGGGGATACCGGCGCGCGCGCCGCTCCGTTGAACCGGAGCCTGCTATTACTCCCGATCGAACCTGCATCGCCGGCTCCTTCCGGGCATTGCAGAAGTCGTGCAGAGCGTCGTCGTACTAGATGGCGAAGGCGCGTTTCTGCAGAAACTCTCCCCTATGTTCACGCCTGGCGTGACGAGGGTGAGGGAGGTCGTGACATGTTGCCGACTACGCCGGCAGACCCTCACCTTCGGCAGCCTGCATTAGCGTCGTCCGAATAACGCTAAGCAATTCGGCATTGTCGGCCGGCTTCTGGAAGAACGCGGCCGCTCCCGATTGCAGCACCAGCCGCTCAGTGCTTTGAGCGTCGCGGGCAGTGAGGACGATGACGGGAATCGTCGAAAGCTTGTCATCCTTCTGCAGGCGATCGAGCACTATAAAGCCGTCTCCGGCCGGCAAGCCAAGATCAAGGATGATGAGATTGGGATGCTCTTTATAGGCCTGGGCAAGGGCGGAGTATCCGTCAGCCGCGCTTATGGTTTCGAAATGATTGGCCCGCAAGCGAAGTCTTAGTGCCTGCCTCAGGTCGGGGTCGTCGTCAACGATGAGAATTTTCGCATTTTTCATTTTTGGTCTCCGTAGCTTTTAGAGCAGTTGGTGGTTGAGGGCTTTATAGTTCCGAGGGCATCCTTGGCCATGTCGGTGACACGGTCGGCGATCTCCTGTACTCGCAGATACAGGGAGGTTCCGTCAGAGTTGTCGGGCAAGGGTATCTCTGTTACCGAGAGTTCGAAGACGCCGCTGGTGTTAAGTTCCTCCATCTTCTGAAGCTGGCCACGAATGCGCTTCAGCATGATCGCGGAGCGCTCCATGTCGGTAGAAGCGACGACGAAGAAGGCTTGGTCAGGTCCGGGCATGGTCATCGGCGGAAGAACGAGGTCCTTGTCGAGGTAAACACAGCGCTCGAGCAAGTCGCGGGTTTTCTGGCAGACTTCCTTCCAATTTCCGCGCGGCGGCGTAGTTCGAGGCCGCAGATCCAGGCGAACCAGAACCAGAGCGCTGCGGAGCTGATCTTCGTGGGCAATGACCGGCTGCAGAAGCTTTGGCAACGAATACAGCGGCAGAGTGAACGAGAAAGTGCTGCCACTGGCGCCATCACTGGCCACCCAAATGCGTCCGCCGTGCAGGGTAACGAGTTCTTTGGCGATGAATAGGCCGAGTCCAAGCCCCTTGCGGTTGTTGTCGACGGCATTCGGATCCTGATACAAGCGTTCGAAGATCAGGGCGCGGGCTTCGGGCTTGATTCCCGAGCCGGTATCAGCGACCGAGACACAAACGAAATCGGGATCAGTTGGAATGCGACAGGCCTGCACGGTGATAGCGCCGTCGGCAGGGGTGAACTTGATGCCGTTATCAATGAGGTTGATCAAGATCTGGAGGATTCGATCGGGGTCTCCGAGAACATAAGGGATCGAAGCCTCGACGCCAACTTCCAGTCCGACGGCTTTCTGTGCGGCGATTGCCTGCATCATGGTAACCGCGAGTCGGATGACGTCTTCGATCGAGACACAGCGGCGGTCCAGGGTGATCTTTCCCGACTCGGCGCGCGCAGCTTCGAGCAGATCGCGGACCATGGCCCCGAGCTGGTTTACGCTCTTCAGAATGGTGTTGAGATGAGTGCGCTGTTCTCCCGTGATCTCACCAGCCAAGCCGTCGGTGAGGATGGTCACATACTGGTGGATGCAGGTGAGGGGCGTACGGAGTTCGTGGGAGACGTGAGACAAGAATTGGTTTTTGAACTCCAGTTGCTGTTTCCGGCTCATCTCTAGCGACCGTATCATTGCCTGGCGTTCAATGGCGTAGCGCATGGCGCGGTCGAGAGCCGCACTGGTGACCCCTCCTTTTACGAGATAATCCTGGGCGCCTTGTTGCAGCGCCTTGATCGCGAGAGCCTGATCATCTTGACCCGAGAGAATGACGACGGGCACATCGGGTGCTTTATCGAGGAGTTTGCGGAAGGTTTCGGCGCCGTGACTGTCGGGAAGATTGAGATCGAGCAAGACCAGGGAGGGTGGGTTTTGCTGCAGGGAAGCGATTCCGTCGGCCAGCCGATTGACGCAGCTTACGGCCACCTTGGGGTTGCTTTCGACGAGTCGCAAACGCACCAGGTCTGCATCGCCCGGATTGTCTTCAATCAATAACACATGTGTGGAGGCTTGGTTCATCGTTTCTCCCTTCGCGGCAAGCTGGCAAAGCCCAGCCAGAAATCAGCCATGGACTGCACGACGGCCCGGTAGTCGTGCAGATTCCCGGGTTTGCGCAGGTAACAATTAGCGCCCAGTTCGTAGCTGCGGACGATGTCGCTGTTCGCCTGAGACGTGGTGAACACCACGACAGGAATGTTGGAGAGTCTGGCATCAGACTTGATTTCGCTCAGCACGGCGCGTCCGTCTTTTCGAGGGAGATTCAAGTCCAGGACTAGCAGATCCGGGGTGGGAGCTTCTTCATAGGCACCCTCACGATGGAGAAAGCGAAGGGCTTCCACCCCGTCTTTCACGGACGTGACACGGAAGTGCTGTTTGCACTGGCCGAGGACTTCGCGCGTGAGATCAGTATCGGCGGGATTGTCGTCAACCAGCAGCACTTCAGCTTCGGCTTTCAGCGGCGTGAACGTAGGTCCTCCGTTGATTCTTCATCGGCAGAATGAACTTGAAGGTGGAGCCGGGTCCGGGCGCGGATTCGACCCAGATTCGACCGCCGTGTTGCTCGACGATTTTCTTGCAGATGGCCAGTCCGATGCCGCTGCCCGGATATTCCGTGTGGGTGTGCAGACGCTTGAAGATGGCAAAGATGGTGTCCGCGTGTTCGGGAGCGATTCCGATGCCGTTGTCGGCCACCGAGAACAGCCACTCGGCTTCACCCTTATTCGCGGCTATTTGGATTTCAGGCGGGGCTGAACTGCGAAATTTAATCGCATTGCCGATCAGATTTTGGAAGAGCTGTACCAACTCGGAACGGTTCGCGGGGATGGTGGGCAGATCTTCGACCAGGACACGCGCTCCGTTTTCTTCTATGGCGACCTGCAGGTTTGCGATAGCGGTCTGAACCGCGAGGTTGCAGTCGGTGGGCTCAGGTCCGTCGCCGCGCCGTCCGACGCGGGAGAAAGCTAACAGGTCATTGACGAGAGTCTGCATTCGCAATGCGCCATCCACCGCGTAGTGAATATATTTGTCGGCTTGCTCGTCTAGTTTTCCCTGGTAGCGCTCGGCCAGCAATTGCGTGTAGGCGGCGACCATGCGCAAAGGTTCCTGGAGGTCGTGGGATGCGACATAGGCGAATTGCTCGAGATCGCGGTTGGAACGTGCCAGGTCTTGTTGTGCCTGGCGGTGCGCGTCCCGCAATTGTTTATCTTGTATGGCGCGCCGTACCGATTCAGGAAGGCGGGGAAGGTGATCCTTCAGCACGTAGTCGGCTGCACCGTGCTTAATGCATTCGACAGCGCGAAGATCGCCGAGGGCTCCCGAGACGACCACCACCGGAGTATCGAGTCCTTCGCGCCGGAGGATCTCGATGGTTTCCATACCGTTCCAGCCCGGCACACTGTAGTCGGCGAGAATCACTTCATAGTTGTTCTTGCGGATGTGCTCGCAAAAATCAGCCGCAGTTTGAACTACGTCGTACTCGGGCGAGAACCCAGCGGTTCGCAGCGCGTGCAGGGCAAGGTCCACGTCTGAGTCGCTGTCTTCGACGATCAAGAGTCGCACGGCACGTTTGTTCGCGGCTTTTTCCTCACCGATTGTGGCCAGAGGATTACCATGGGATTCGACGACTGGAGCCGGCGGTTCAAGTAGGGGCGAGGTGAAATTCGAATGCTGCGAATCGCTGCTCGCCGGGCTTTGCATACACATGGGACGCACTCTTCCCTGATGGTCTATTTGTCCATCGGCGGTTCCTCGGGCAGGCTTGAGAACACGTGAGCGAAGAGTTGCACGAAAGGTCCTGGGTTACGTTGGACCACTGTTGGCAGAAGAAACGGCGATCGGACATGCCCCGCTAGTCAGCCGGGACTGCGTTGGCAATTGCAGTGGCCGCGGTTGTGCCAAGCCACTCGACTACGGGCCCATCGAATTCAGTCGTGGTACCGGAAGCTCATGAGTCGGTTACTCGCCACTGATCATCTGATGAAGAGAAATCGCTGAGATTCCCGGATCCGGAACGGTTTACATGCCACAAGAGATTCGAACTCCTGCTTTTATCGATGGACTCTACGGGAAGCTAGTAGAAGGTGGAGTCAATTACTTTTTTCCATCCGCGAGCCTGCGAGGGCTGGACGGCTTAGATGCGGGCATTGGCGTCGAGACAGATAGTCCCGAATCGAACTCCATCGTTTTGAATTGGCTCGGATCGCGTTATTGCTTGACACGTAAGGAAGCCTTCTCCGACCACGAACTGAGATTGTTAAAAGCGATTGGAGCGGTCCTGGATTCACGATACAGGATGATCGCGGACACGGATCGTGCAGAAAAACGGTTCGAGCTCTTCCGGGGACTTCCCGAGGACCGGTATGTATCAGCGTGCATCGATGGCGCTCCATACGCCCAGGGAACATGGCGAGGGCCCGACCGGGTAGAAGACACAATTGAAGTACTCCGGACCAGTTCGCTCAGCACCTACGAGAACCGGCGTATCTCGACGGGCGCGTTGCTGTTCGGGAAATATCCCGACCCTTGCCATGCCCCGCCCGTGACACCGGTCGGGGCCTTGCGATATTCGCCCGCTGTGACGTCGATTCGCACGTTCCATCGCCTTTGCGATGGGCTGCAGACGCTTGCGCTGGTGGATCAGGACGGATTTCTGGCAGAGATCGTGGATGTTCAGGAATGGGCGCGCCCGTTTTCGGACAGCAGTCTTCCTGTACCGTCACCGGCGAAATATGCGACCCATGCGAGGGCGACGCTGTGCGGGGGACATGTTTGCATGATTCTTACTCCGAACGGAGAAATGAAGGTTTTCGCTGACGGTGTCCAGGTCTTCAACTTCCTCGATGGGCGATGGAGGCTCACAGACGCGCAGCGTAAGTACGATCTTTGGACCGATGCCATTGGAAACGCAGAGCTGGCAGAACGGTTGTTTACTGCGGCCGTGAATCTTGCAGAGGACCGTCGCGGTGGCTTGCTGGTAGTGCTGAATGATCCAGAAATGGCGTCGAAGCTGCTTTCAAGGACTGATTTCGTTACATCGTCTGCGAATCACGGCAACCGCGTGGTCGCAGGCGCGAAAGACCAGTTTCATTACTTATTACGGCAGAAGCGAGTTCTGGACTTCCCGAGCGCCGTACTGGAGACTGTGGCCAGAATTGATGGAGCCATAGTCCTGGACTCGCAATCGAACCTGCTCGCCTTCGGGGCCATTCTGCGTCATCCGGACATGACCGAGTTGTATCCGGACAACATCGAAGGCGGTCGTACCACAGCGGCGGTCTCGGCCTCACGATTCGGGAGTGTGCTCAAGATCAGCGAAGACGGACTCATCTCATTCTTTCAAAATGGCAGGTGCGTCTGGGATATATAAAGGAGAGAACGGTTCTCCCGGGCGGTCGCAACAGCGGGAAGGTCATAGATGCTGGACACGAAGCTCTTCGCCGATGTTGCTCGGCAGATGATGACTGCCTCGAAGGTGCAGCTTGGCGGTAAGACCCTTCCGGTTCGTCGCAGTAGCAGCCAGCGACTGAGGATGGTCGCATTCGAAATGCAGGGACGGGAGTACGAAGCCATCGAACAAAACCCTGAAAAGCCAAGCAGGTGGGGAAAGCTAGCACACGAAGGGCACCAGGTCGTACAACTGCTCGACAAGAGTGATGGCCGATTCGTTGCGGTTGCCATTGATGGCAAAGTCAAGCAATACGGTGCGATGAGGAAGAAAAGCAAGCGTTCCTAAGCACGCACTCCCATAGCATTCCCGGGGCGCTTCTAGCCCAACGATTCTGTCCGCTACCAGATCATGGCCGAGCCATTTCCCAATCGCATTTATCAGCACGCCGCACAGACCGAGGTCTGGGTGGACATATTTCCTCCGGGTTGGTAGAGGAGGTCATCAGTGACCTTCGCGGCCAACACCTTTCGTAATCTCACGTTAAATCGAAATGTGTACCAAAATTGCGACGAATGACATCCCTCCCCCACTTTAGTGACTTGCGTCGTCCCCCGCGGCTTCGGCTCGCGGAACATACTCCTGCTGTACTTCGAATGGATAACGGGACGTGTACGACGGCCGAATTGCAAGTCATATCTCTTACAGGCGGTCTCCTTTCGCTCGCGACACCAATCACCCCCAGCTTGACTTCGAAGCTGCTGTTCATCTCCAGCTCAGGCCCGGTTGTGGGCTCAGCGGAGATGCTGCAACCGCTGACGCATGTTCAGCAGCCGTTCCGATTTACATCGATGGACGGCGAATACATGTGTAGGCTGCAGAGCGTCATTCAAGCGGCGCTTTATCCCACGCTTGAACAGGATGAGTGGATCCGGAAGTACCGCGCGGCGGTAGCCTTGATCGAGCCTCCCCGGCAGAAACGCAGATGGCTGAATGTAGCAGCAATCCTGGCTCTCATTACATCCGGGAGCGCCTTCGCCGCATACCTGCACTGGGTCAAATAGATGTCGGGTGCTGCCCAAATCCGGCGATGGCCGCGCGTACAGGTGGACATGCCGGTGCTGATCGGGTTTCTTAACTGCGCGCGGGACCAGATGATCCAAGGGCGTGCGGCCGAGATCAGCGAAGGAGGCGCCGCGGTCTACGCGGGCTTGAATGTGATACCGGGTGACCTGGTCCAAGTGGAATTCAAGGCGCCCTCCCACGCACGAGTGAGTGCAATCATCTGCAACCGTGCCGGTTATTGCTTCGGATTGGAGTTCCTGACGCCTCTAACGGAGGATAGGGAAGTGATGAAGCAGGACGATGCGTCCTCGGAAAAGATAGCAGAGACTCGTCACGCAAAACCTGGTTCGCTACCGGTCGAAGACGTCGCAAACGAAGTGGCGCAGGCGGCTGCTTACGTGGCAATTGCTCAAGGGCTGTATGCCGGCACTAAGAACAAAGCGGAAATTAAACCTGCGGACGCACACCCCCACATAGGCGAGACACGGCTGGGGCAAAAGGCGTCCGAGATGAACCGGATGCGCGATCAGATCGCAGCTCTGCGAAGTGTCGGTGCGGTTCTGCAGCAAGCCTTGGCTCAACAAGAGGCGAACAAGGAAGTCGACCCGCGCGTGATCACCGTTATACGAGCGGTGAACAAATTGTTACGCCAACCGAACCCCTGAGAAATATCGCCCAGGTGGGGACATTCGACCCTTGCGCGGCCGCCATTTCGCAATTTGGTGATTTTGAAATCTGGTAATTTAGCAATCGCACTCTTCCGTGTTGTGCCGGTACTGACCTGAGCAACTCCCGTCTAGATTCGGAAATTCCCAAATTACAAAATTACCGTCCTCAATCAATTACTCCTGCAGAAAAGAAAAGGCCAACAGGCGAGCTGTTAGCCTTGACCTCGATCGAGCTAGATCCAGAGCAGCAGACTACTTTGAGACTTCCAGCAACAAGTAATCCTTGAATTGAGTGTTCAGAGTGGCGACTCCACTTGCGGACGCGTCGACAGTCGGCAACTGAATCTGGTTTGCATAATCAAGAACGTGGTAAGTTCCGGGCGCGAGGCCTCGCAACTCGAGATTGCCTTTCCACGATCCCCCGTCCGCAGCGAAAAAGGCGTAGTACATCTTGCCATCTTTTGCGATCGCGTATGCCTCAGGCACGTCGTAGCCGTATGTATACAGATCGAGGAATGTGCCCTTCGAAAGCATCTTTTCGTTGTAAAGGTGAAGCCACTTCTTCCAGTGGGCATCCTTGTCCGGAGTGAGGGCGACAGACTTGAACTTCGGACCTGTGTCGGGCCAAACGAATTTCGTGCCGACGACTCCGCCGGTTCCGATAGTCGAAGCGAAATCGCGCCCATGTTCGTTCCAACTTTTCCCCACACGGGACATTTCGGACAACTCAACGTGGTCGCCATAGACCGCAGCATCGGGCCCAAGCAGGGCTTTGTACATCTTGACGCGGCGGCGCACCTGGACGCCCCCGACGGGATCGGCGGTGACGGCCTGGTCCATATACGGGAGCCACGCCAATGACGGTGGTGTGCCGCACGGGCAACTTTGGGTGACGCTCTCCGGCTTCAGAGAGCGAGAAGTTTCATATATGGCTTTGTAGACATCAGCCATGGCATTAACGGAATCCTGCGGTGACTTGTGGTGATGCGCCGGGTTGTAACACATGGGGACGGTGTAGATGTTGTCCAGCTTTGAGCCGTCAAAATCCCAGTCACGAATGAACTTCTCGGTAAGCTTTTTGAAGTAGGCCTGGACTTCGGGCACGGCAGGACAGAGCGCGGCCAAGTCGCGGGTCATGCGGCCATGCTTGCCTTCCTTGTCGAGGATGAGCCAGTCAGGATGATCCTTGACGACCTGGGAAACGATGTACTTGTGCGATTCCCAGCGTCCTTGCCCGTCTTCGACGCCCAGGGGAAGCCACCAGAGTTGGACCAACTCACCTTGCTTGTGGAAGTCGGCGACCATCTTCTTGATGGAGTCGCCGGGAAAAGTGTCGGAGCGCGGGTTCCAGTCGCCGTAGGTGTCGAACCAGCGATCATCCAAGGTGGCCCACTTGATGCCCATTTCTTTTAGCTTCGGAATCGTGCCGACCATCTGAGCTGGCGTTACGTTGAACTCATAACCCCACCCGCACCAACTGGCGTTGTAGGCTTCACCTGAGGGCTTTGGTAGTTGCCACCCTTCTTTACCCAGCACAGTGGACCAAAGGCGTAGGGGTTCGTAGAAATCGCCCGAGTAGACAGAGACAAAAGAGCGCGGGGTGGACCACGAGTCGCCGGCTTTGAGCAAGACGTCTCCCGGGATTACCATCGAAGCAGCTACGCCTGACTGCTTCTCAACCTTGACAGGTAAAGAAACGGTCAAAGGAAGCGTCTCTGCATGGCCAAGAGCTTCGCCGACGGAGGCCGTCCAAAAGGCCACGATCGGAATCCCGCCACCATAACCACCTTTTACGACTGCGCCCATTTGGTTCTCGCGGGAAAAGCCAGGCTTGAGCTTCAGCATTTCGTCTTCGCCCCATTCCCGGCTTGCTCCCTGGAACGACCACATGTCGTAGGCCGCGGTATTGGGCGAGTGGGAACTGAATTCGTGAGCTTGTGTTGTTACTTCGGCCAAGTGAAGATCCCCGGTGCCCGCATTCTTGTATTGCATGGTGGTGAATGCGATATTCGGCAGATCGTCATAAACCTCGATAACAAGCGAAGCTTGCAAACTGTTGAGCGCTGGGTCCGAAGCTTGAGCAGGAATCTCAACTCGCTGTCCGCGGCCGATTTTGCCGGTTGCTTGCGACGTTTTGGCCGCACCCGTTTGCAGCGCGAATGACACCGGTTTGTTCCCGACCTGAATGGAATTTGCTGCCTTGGATCCTGCGGAATCCTCGAGGGTCAGTTTTTCTCTCCCTTTCAGGAGCGCCGCAGTGATGTAGCCGGAAGGAAGGACTTGGAACTCGGCGTCGCGGGAAGTAATGATCACGGGTCCCGCGTTGTTCACCGAAACTTTGATGGCCGAAGGCTGAGTGGTGGGGGGGGCGGGCGCCGTCGATCGTTGGCAGCCCGTAGCGAGAAGAAGAAAAGAAAGTGCCGTTCCGGCAATATGCCAGTTTCTTGCGATCCGATAGGTCTTCATCAGAGGGCCCTCAAGGGTTAACCGTTTTTTGGACTACAGTCTAGCCGTAAAGGAAGTTCGATGTTCGCGTATTAGCCTATACCAGTTGGCAGCAAGCCGCTACGCTGCGCGAACTAGTAGGATGCCGATCGAGGCGGCGAGTTCGGATCCGAAGTCAGGAAGCCTGGGCGAGCTTGCGAAAAGCCTTTTGCACCAGGGTGCAGCGGGCCGCACCGATCAAGCCGCAATCATCATTGACGATGATTTTGACGGGCATGTCCCGTAGCAGAGCTTCCATGCGGCCCTTGTCGAGGAAGCCCTGCATGAAAAGAGGATTCTGCATTTTGGGTACGATCTTCGCTGCAATACTGCCGCCGATGAAGATGCCGCCAGTGGTCAAAAAGTTCAAAGCACAATTCCCAGTCTCGGCGCCGAATACGCTCACAAATAGCGAGAGGGTGCGCTCACAGATCTCGGCTTTACCTTGCAGTGCGAGTTGGGAGATCAAGGCCGGAGGGTCAGGTGCGGAGTTGATCTGATCGCGAAGCCATGACGGTTCTTCGGCTTTCTGCGAGTCGCGCAGGAAATCATAGATGTTCTTGATCCCGGGTCCAGATAGAATCCGCTCGCAGCTGATCCGGCCAAATCGTTTCTGAAGGTATGCCAACAATTGCATCTGGATCTCGTCGCGAGGCGCAAAATCACTGTGCCCGCCTTCGCAGGCGAAGGGGTGATGCCGAAAGCCGTCCCAATAAAGTCCGGCGACGCCGAGTCCGGTGCGCGCGGAGATCACGGCGCGGTTGCCTTCGGCATCCTCGGATCCTTCACTGAGGGTGACGAAATCCTTGGACTCAAGCGCGTCGATGCCGTAGGCGTATGCTTCCAGATCGTTCAGCAAAGCAACAGAAGGAACCTTTAACTGCTCGGAAAGTTCGCGGGAATCGATAATCCACGGGAGGTTAGAAATCTTGCTCCGGCCGGAGCGCACGGGTCCGGCGACCCCGAAGCAGGCGCTGTGTACCGGGATACCTTCTGTGCGTATAAAGTGGGAAAGGATCTCGCTCAGACCCGCATGCTCCTGGCTCATGTAGGTCTTGCTGACGACGGAGTGAAGCCGGTTGCCTTCGGTTTCAAATGCAGCGAGCCGCGTACGGGTCGCGCCTATATCTCCAGCGAGAATCATGGCTCGATTTGCCTCCACTGTCGCTCATCCAGTTCCATTAGACGATCGGCCTCGACCGGACCCCAGGTGCCGGATGCGTAGTTGGGGAACTTGCGCGGCGGGAGTGCCTTCCAGACATCCAGCACAGGATCGATTACGCTCCATCCCGCTTCCACCATGTCTGCCCGCTGGAATAGCGTCGCGTCGCCCAGCATGCAGTCATACAGCAAGACTTCGTATCCGGTGTGGCCTTCGGCCTTGAAGTAGTTGGAGTACTCGAAACTCATGTCGACCGAACCGACGCGCAAAAGGGGGCCCGGAATCTTTGCGCCAAAGCTCAAGGAAATACCCTCGACCGGCTGGATTTGTATGACCAGAGTGTTGGTATGTAGTTTATGAAATGGTGCATTGCGAAAGAGCTCAAACGGCATGCGCTTGAACTGGATGGCAATCTCGGTATGCCGCCTGGCCATGCGTTTACCTGTCCGCAAATAGAAAGGTACGCCGGCCCAGCGCCAATTATCGATGTTCAGCTTGAGCGCGACGAAGGTTTCGGTACGTGACTCCGGGGAGACCGCCGGTTCTGCTCGATATGCCGGCACTCTTTCGCCCCCGATCATTCCCTCGCCATACTGTCCCCGGACGCTTCGCTGCAGTACATCTTCCGCATCCAGCGGTTGCACCGAATGTAAAACCTTCGCCTGTTCGTTACGAACTGCGTCGGCCTTGAACGAGACGGGAGACTCCATGGCAGTGAGGCTGAGTAGCTGCATCACGTGGTTCGGCACCATGTCGCGCAGAGTACCAGCATTGTCGAAGTAAGCTCCTCGCCGCTCGACTCCGACGGTTTCCGCATTGGTGATTTGCACATGATCGATGTAGCGGCGGTTCCAGATCGGCTCGAAGATGGCGTTGTCAAAGCGAAACACCATGATGTTCTGCACAGTCTCTTTGCCGAGATAGTGATCGATGCGATAGATCTGGTTTTCCTGCAGCACCGTCTTGAGGTCGCGGTTCAAAGCCTTCGCAGATTCCAGGTCGTGCCCAAACGGCTTTTCGATCACCACTCGGCGCCAATGCGGGCTGGTCTGAGCCGCGAGTCCGGAGTTGCCCAACTGGTTTACGATCGAGGCGAAAAACTTTGGAGAGGTCGCCAGGTAGAAGAGGTAATTGCCCTCGGTACGAAGCTCGGCGTCTACTCGGGCGAGACGTTCGCCAAGCTTGACGAAGGTATTTGGGTCTTGAAAGTCACCGCGCTCGTAAAAGAGCCGTTGCCGAAACCAGTTCAGCTCCTGGTCGTCAACGGACGGCGGGAGGAACTCGGTAAGCTGGTCGCGAAACGCGTCGACACTTAGCTCGTCGACGGAAACTCCCATGAACGCAAACGTATCCGGGAGGAGTTTGTCTTTAACCAGATTGAACAAGGCGGGTGCCAATTTGCGCTTGGTGAGATCGCCGGCAGCACCAAAGACGACGAAAACACATGGCCCGACCGCCTTTCCTGCGTAGTCATACTCTGTGTCTGGCTTGCTGGGAGTGGCGGTAGCCATACGGATATCTGGGTCAACGGCCTCACGAAGTGGCGGCCAGCATTGTAGGCTAGTTTGCCGTCGTTGCCCAGAGGGGCGAGAAGGGTTGGCATCGATGAGCGATTCAGGGCCGAGAAACGCAGCCAAGGTGTGAGGAGTTCGAGTTCGATCGTCGACTCAGACCCGACTGAAGCTTGCACAATTTTGCCTGGTCTTGCACGCCGGCAACCTGTTCCGGGGGCACAAAAAGGCGGACGTCGCGGGCTGGTTAGCCTCGAGCGTCCGCACTTAGGAGCAAAGGGAAATTACACGCCGCCGACAGCGTAATCGTGGGCGAAAATCCCGCCCCGCACAATCGCGAGCAGCATTCGATCGATGCCTGTCACGGACGGTTGATGACTGTATTGTTACTCCCTTCATCGATCACATGGTCTGCTGGAGAGTCGGTGACCACCAAACAATCGGTGGTATCCGGGTAGGTTGCGGGCAGACCCGGGTTCCCTCCGGTGGCCTCGCCGGTTGCTGCAAGATAGATATGTGCTAGGCTTGCCTCGAATCCCCTGACCTTGTTCTTACGTAGGGCACAGCTCTTAGCGCCATATGCAGCAATCCCCGACTGACCCTTGCCCGTCATGCGGTTCAGCACGACCGCGGTATTCTTGGTTCCATACAAAGCGATCGCATTGCGAGAGCCGGCGCTCATTTCAATCTTGTTGTTGAATATGAGTGCGTTCAGCATTGTCTTGCGCTGATCTGACGGGAGGTTATGGAAGGCGTCCATAACGAAAATTCCTTCCCCAGGTTCAGGCCGGTTGCGAATGATACGGATATGATTGTTTGCAATCAACCAGCTCGAGGGATTTTTTGGAACCCATCCATCCGGATCCCAGGAAGTGAGCTGAACGGCCCCCAGCCCGGTCCAAGTTGCTTCGATGTCGTTCCTGCTGATAGTAACCTCGCTATTGTCTAACTGCCAGGCATCGAGTGCAATGCTACTTCTGCGGAACACATTTCCATGAGCAGTGAACTTCACGTTTCTTGCACCCAGAAAGAAAACGTGACAGCGATCAAAATGACTGTTCCGCAGGACGTGAGTTCCGCCGTATTCCATTTTGGGTTGAAAGAAGAGGCCTCCCCAGGAAATGGCATTATTAGTGTTGGATGCCCCATTTATATCGCCTTCATCGGCAATAATGGCGATGTCTTCGATTCGGGAGTTGGTCTCGGCTTTGCTTTCCGGCAACCTCGTAACAACAACGAACGACTGCAGAGCTGTGAAACAAACCCCGGGTAAGTAGCAATAGAGCGGGAGTGGATTGCGGCCGAGGGCACGCATGGTCAACCTACTGATGGTTATGTCGCCCCCACGGAACGTAAACATGTTCGGCTGCGGGTTGGTCGCGCTCCAAGGTTCGAAGTAGAAATTGTCCTTAAGTTGAATACCTTTGAGTGTCAAAATTGTCTTGCCCTGTCCTGCACCTTTGATGGTTCCACGAAAGTTGTCGGCGATGACAGGCGAAACAAAGAACTCACCCGGCGCAAACCGGATCGTGCACATCTTCTTCAGTCCGACGCACTGGTTAAGAGCCGCCTGTATAGAAGCAGTGTCATCGGAGCCATTCGGAACCAGAGTGATAGTCTGGGCCGCAATTGAAAACGAAAAGGCACATAGTAGGAAAACAGTGATGGTAAACGCTCGCAGCATTTTCATCTGCGCCTCCCTCGCGGTTTCTTAAGAGGTTAAGAACGGTGCGAATTACGCACCGACAAGTCACCGCGCCGGACCAAGCCCAGCGCCAACGAATGAAGGATTTAGTTACCTGGGCGAAGTAGGGTGCCGTATCGTATGCTTCGGGAAGGCAACAAGGGACATTATCGCGCTCACGAATTGGCGCGGTAGAAAAATTGTACGGTTGTTCTGTCCCTCACGGTTCCGTTTCGGGATGGTCCTACCAATTCACCGACTTCGCAACACCGGCTTGCTAATTAGCTAGTCACTTCCGTGCGACACAGCAGTTCACTTCCGAAAGGATGGCGGCGCTGTGTGTGGAAAGTCATCTTTGAGAGTTGGATGAGGCGACACGCACGCACGGAGTATTCCGTTGGACACTCGCCCCTGTACCACCGTGTCTTTCCTTCCACAATCAATGTGTGAGATATAGGAGCCACGTTCCTCAACACCGCAAGATCCAAGCTGGACCTTTGAAAAACCGTCCGCGCTACTCGTCAGTGTTCAAGTGAAGCTCCGAGAGTGAAATCGAGGAGAAAGGCCCCATTCCCCCATGGACAATCGGATCAATCACCTCTGTTCGTTCTCTAACCATCTCGTTGCTTACGTCCTGGTGCTGTTTATTTTTTCAACAGTTGCCCTAGGGCAAACTCAAATTCTGGGCTCGGCTCAGGTACAGCCATCGCTCGATACCGATAAGGCGGGAAGGGCTGAGGCTTTTCCCGTGACCGCGAATGCTTCGGGTCAAGTCAATTCTCTTTCCGTGTTTCTCGATGCTTCAAATAGTGCGCCGAGGATCGTGGTTGGATTGTACGCGAACTATTCCGGCCACCCGAGCAGGCTACTGAGCCAAGCTGTGATTCTGCAGTCCCTGGCTGGACGATGGAATTCCGTGCAAATTCCCGCGGTGGAAGTGAAATCAGGGAAGAGGTACTGGGTCGCCGTTCTCGGGGTAAACGGCCAACTTGGGTTTAGGGACGCAAGCAGCAGATGGTGCCATTCAGAGACGAGCGCGCAGGGCGCGCTGACGTCACTGCCGGCGACCTGGTCAAGGGGTGGCACGTATTCGACTTGTATTATCTCAGCGTTCGGTTCCGGCACTACATCAAGCACGGTGTCTGTCGCCGTGTCTCCGACGACAGCCTCGTTGCAGCCCGCGCAGCAGACCCAGTTCACCGCGTCAGTCAGCGGAACAACCAATACCGCTGTGACTTGGACAACTAACGGTGGAACGGTGACTAGCGCCGGTCTGTACACGGCTCCATCGGTTACGGGGACTTACACCGTAACTGCGACCAGTTCGGCGGATACGACAAAGTCCTCGTCAGCTAACGTGAAAGTGACACAACCTACGCAGATCTCCATTTCCGTCTCCCCTACAACTGCGAGCCTACAGAGCGGCAGCCAGCAGCAATTTGCGGCTTACGTATCTGGGACCAGCAACACAGGAGTGAGTTGGAAGGCAACCGGCGGAACGATTACCACCGCTGGCTTGTATACCGCTCCGATCACTGCAGGAAGCTACACGGTAACGGCCGTGAGCTCGGCGAATGGAACCTCGTCGGCATCCGCTACGGTCAGCGTGACGGCGCCTCAAAATGTTGCGATAAGCATTTCGCCAGCTACCGTGTCGATGCCCGCCAGATGGCAACAACAGTTTTCGGCTACCGTATCGGGCTCCAGCAACACGGGCGTGACCTGGAAGATGTCTCAAGGGACCGGCAATATCACTCAGGCTGGCCTGTACACGGCACCATCCCTCGCAGAAATCGACATTGTCACAGCCATCAGTCAAGCGGATACAACGAAATCGGCGACTGCGACAGTCACGGTCGCTGCGCCGCACTCGGTGACGCTGAACTGGTCGGCATCGAGCACCGCGGGTGTCACCTACGACGTCTATCGCGGGACTATCAGCGGAGGACCATACAGCCTGCTGAGTTCAAATCTCACTTCCACCACCTACAAAGACGCTAATGTGCAGTCGGGAAGCACGTACTACTACGTGGTCACGGCAGTCGATTCCGCGGGGCAAAGCCCGTACTCCAATATGGTCCAGGCGGCGATTCCTATGCCGTAGTTGCGGGAATAACATTGCTGGAGCTCTGAACACATTGCAAACCGGGCGCTTTAAAAGATAACCGGTACGCGGGTTCACAACCTGATGCGGCTTGCGTGCGGTTGCTTGTCACTGCCGATTGCCACTGTTGTCAATAAACCCGGTGACGTACGTCACAGATCATCGGCTCACCACAATTAAAAAATGAGGAGTCCATATTCTGTCCACACCTTTCGCGGAGTGCCCTTATGACTACCCCTCGCTTGCGCTCCCTTACTCGGACTTCATTACTGGCCGGCGTTCTAGGGCGGATTCGCTGCTGCCTGGCTCCCCAGGGTAGCGATACGCCTGGTCTTGACCGGGGCTGGATCATCGCTAATCACAAGTTGGTATCTTTTCATGCCGCCTTCCTCAGTTCGCTTGCGAGCATCTCCATGCACGTAGCCTCCCGGCTGGACGTGGTGCGGCAAATGTTTTTGAGTATCGAGGTCGTGATTTCCAGTCTCATGTGGTACGCCGCCTGGCACAGCAATATCGCCATCCACGAGATGGGACACTACCTTGCCGCCGTGAAGACCAACAATCTCCGGCCCGAGTTCGCCGTAGCGGCCGAAAGAAAGCTTGACGAGCCGGCAGTTCGTCGTTGGCTCTGGTACGCCGAGATGTTTTTGAAGATCCCGTACGGCAAATTTGAGGGAGTGCACAAAGAGGCTGGCAGTTTTCACCCGGCCGTCAAAACCCAGAACCTGGCTGTCTCGGCCGCTGGCCCAGCCTCCAGCAAAAAGCTCGCCCAGAGCGCGTTCCTGCCCGGAATCATATTGGCAGTAATTGGCTTGTACGCGGATGTGCCGATGGCCGTCTACATCGGACGGTTCTTGTTCACCATCGGGGTAGTTGCATTGTTCGACTTCCTGCTCTCCGATCCGGGCAAGTACAAAGCGTTCCTCGAACGGGAGCGCCAGGCCCAGGAGAAAGCCGCCGAAGTGCACGCCGCAGAACCCGCTCGCTCCGTGGCCGATGCGCGGCCCGTCAATCCTGCTGAGCTCCGTCGCAAGCTCCGCCTCCATCGGCTTCAGGAACTTGAGTTGCCCGACGGCCGGATCGTCTTCGCACCCTGGGAATTCCGAAATTCCCTCATGGGTGGGCGCCATACCGAAGAGATGGGCGGCAACCTGAGCTTCCAGGAATTCATGTTCCTGCCGCTCACTGCCAAAGATTACGTCGAAGCTCAGCACGTCACGAATCTCCTACAGACACGCGCCATTCAGATCATTCAGGACACCGAAGGGCTGAATTTTGTCGGCATCGGTTTGGAGGGCGGGGTGGTTGCTTCTTACGCTAAGCAGAAGGATGACCTTCTTCCCGAAGAACGTGCTCTTCGCGTGGCGGTACAAGCTATCGAGGAATGTGGGTTCGTGCCCGACCGGGACGTCTGTCTCGCCCTTGATCCAGCGGCCAGCGAACTCAGCAACGCCTATCGCGAGAAGACCGGCGAGAAGGAATCAATCGGCCAATACCTGTTTTGGCGCGCGGAGGACCCCAAAGTCCTGAGCACCGACGAGATGGTCGATCTTTACGTCCGTTGGGTGAAAAAGTATCCCATTGTCTCCCTCGAAGATCCCTTTGCCGAAGACGACTACGAAGGTTGGAAGAAGCTCATGAAGGCGCTCGACCAGGAGATCCTTATTATTGGTGACGATCTCGTCACCACCAAGGACTCCACTATCGCTCGCTGTGCCGACGAGGGACTCATCAACACCGCGCTCATCAAGGCTAATCAGATCGGTAGCCTCAGTGAGACTCTGCTTGCAACCCGGACAGCCAAGCAGAAAGGACTGGCTCTGGTTGTTTCTCATCGCTCCAAGTCACCCAACGAAGTGATGGAAGCCGACATCGCCTTTGCTGTCGGTGCCCTCGGCCTCAAGTGCGGCGGCGGGGCCAATACTGAACGTCTCGTCAAATACGGCCGCATTGTCGACCTGATGGAGATGGCAAAAAAAGGCGTTAAGATCACTCGCAAGCTCGATCCCGATCTTCTCATTGCCGACATCTCCGCTCATGAAGAGCCCACCAATGCCGGTATCCCGACTGTTGGCGTCGTGGTGATGCTCGACAACGGAATGAAATTCACGGCTGCAACGCCGCTCGGCACCTCCGCCGGAACCGACGAGGCCATTCACTTGATCGACAGCGTCATCGAAGCTGGCCCGCTTACCCGTAAACATCCGCAGTACTTCGTGTACAAGGAGAAGGACAAGACGTATCGGTTTGCACCCAACATCAAAGCCGACGTTCTCAGTAAGGAGAGCCGCGAATTGGCCGACCTCTGGGTCCGTTCGAAGCGTTACAGCGGTAAAGGATGCCTGAATGCGGTTGCGAATGTCACCGAAGTCCTCGCGCCGCGGTTCCTGGGGCAACGCATTTCGTCGCTCGGGTCAATCGTTGATATCGACCGTGAACTGCTGCTCCTCGAACTAAACTTGGCCATCAAGCGTGGCAAGATTGCGCCCAACGCCACTGCGGAAGAGAAAATCCAGATCATGCAGCGCAAGGCAAACCTCGGCATGAACGCCGTTTTGTCGCTTTCACTCGCCTTGGGAAGATTGGCCGCTGCCCGGGATGGAAGAGAGTTGCCGGACGTGCTTCGTGACCTCGAATCCGTCATCGATCGCGACTATCTGTACGGCTTGGTGGGTGAGAAGGCGACACCCGAGCTAGAAGTCGTCGGGGCGAGGTAGAGCCAGGTTCTCTGCGCTGCAAATTTTCTCCAGCTGCCCGACCGACCACTTAGCGTTGAAGTCATAGAAGGCGCGGTAGGGTTGCTGGAGAATGTCTAACACTTTTGCGGATTGCGCATCTGCCCACGCCGGCAATGCATTCCGGGCCTCTTCCAGCCGTGCGCCGCTTAACTTCAATGTAATGAGCGGCTGCACGTTCCCGGGGTGCAACGATAGTTGCTCCAGTCCGTTTTTCAACATCTGCTTCCGCGCCATCAGCACTTTGCGTTCGCCAACCCTGTGCAGAATCTGCATGTACTTTTCGAACAGCACCCACTCATTGACCAGCAGCCCAATGTCCTCTGCAGTGAAATTTCTCCAGAACGATACCGGATACGGCAGGCATAGAAAGCGGCCGAGCATAAACGCACCGGCCTCGTATCCGGAGATGCGTTCTTTCACGCATTTCTGCAGAGCTCGTTTGAAGAACCGGATCTTGCGTTCTAGCGTGAGCATCTCAAAAACATTGGTCTGCCCCAAGTGGTCACCAATGTCGCTTTTGAAAACCTCTTCCATGTACAAGTTCTCTCGATCGTCAAACCAGGCATTCACTAACTGTCGCGCTTCCTGCGACTCACCTCGCAATTCGAAATTCACCAGTCGCGTCACTTCACTCAGCGTTGAAATCTGATCAACCTCCATCCCGCGGGTCAGTTGCTGGTAATACCTGTACGCATAAGCAATCCCCGCAAAGGTCTTTTCCTCATCACGGTCCAAGTCGACTCGCTCCCCATGCATGTACCGCAACAGGCGCGCCGGTTTGTACTTCGCCCGCCCCCGGTAAATCGCCCGCCGACGCGACGAGATCGTGATCCAATCGCCTTCTTTGAGAACCTGCCCGTGGGAATTAACCAGTTCGCCACTGCCGACCAGAGTCACGCCACTCTTTTCCAGGCTCAGCAGCGCCGGAATTCCCAAGCTTTGGCAAATGGTTACGACGTGTACGGCTGCCGACGTGAGACTGATAATCGCGTCCATCTCCCGCATAACAACGCTGTCCGTTGGCACGAAACTTTTCTTGCAGAGGCAAACCTTGTCGCCCTGGCTCTTGGCGCGCAGCGCGGCATCTCCGCTGAAGTAAACTCGTGCCGACACCGCTGACCTCGGCAGGACCGAAATGCCAAAGCAGAATGGATTCAGGACGCTGAAATCTTCCTGATCGATGGTGTCACTCGTAAGCTGCTTGATGTGATATGGCCGGATCAGTTCCGTTACGCGCTGCCGCGAAATCACTCCCGACTGGTGCATGTCTACCACCGCCGTGATCGCCGCCCGCCCCGCCATTCCCGTCTGATTTAGTTGCAGAAGGGCGAACGACTCATGTGTCGGAGTGGCCTCTACCGCAAACTCGATTGTGACCGGCGACTCGAACTCCTGCTCCAGTTCAGCGAGGTGCGGCGCAAAGTGATACACGGCCGGAAACGTACTTCTGATCGCCTCGCGATCGTCAAAGACGGTGGTCTGAATTTCGGCCGTGCCCGTCATCATCTCTTCGCCGAAAATGTTGTGCGCCGTCTGCAACTCCACCCCTATGCCTGTCTGCGTATGTCGACTGGAAACCACGCCGGCGTAAGCCCTGTCATGCCGCACCGTGCAGACCATCTTCTGCATAATCAGCGCAGGATAATGCTCGGTCCCGCGGCCGAGGGTGAAAACAAGGTCGCGATTTTCTTCAAAATGCTTGTACGATTGCCGGGCGAAGAACATCACCTGCGCGAATGGATCTTCAACCAGGCTCCTATCGATGCTCCTGACGATTCCACATAGCCGGTCAATCAAATCATCCACTTCGCAAATGGTAGCGTCGCGCCGGATGGTGCTGGCAAGTGCAGCGTATCGTTCCGGGGTCAGCAGAAGAACCTGGTTCTTCAATGTATTCAAAAACATTTTGTGCGCTCCGCTCCTGCCATACATCTTCTCCAGCGCACCCAGGGTGCCATCCGTTACCCCCACGTTTAGGTACGTGTCCATTAGCCCCGGGATATAGGACGCAGTCGCGCATCGGATTGCAATAACCAGCGGGCTCGGTCCACTCCCGAGATGTTGCAAAGTGAGAATTTCCAGCTGAGCCAACGCATCACGCAGACGCTCCCCGAAACGTTCGGCCCGCTCTGCATACGCTCTTGTATTTAGCACCACAAAATCCGGTACCGGATAATCCTGCTGGCTCAGTTTCAATAGGATGAACCCCTTTTGGCTGATGTCCTGCTCAGAGTGTCGCTCGACGCTGCTGGAGGGAACCCAATAATCGGACTCGCAGGGCTGCACGGCAGTTTGTGTCCTTACTGCCGTCTGCGCCAGACTGGCCAACTCCCCTGCGGCCTGCGCATCACCGCGCCGCGCATCGAGAATCAAGCCAAGATAGCGCTTCGCTGTAATCTCCTCGCCTTCGCAGAGGATCGGAAGATCACTTTCGCTCACGACGATACTGCCATGACTTCCGTCCTCAATTTCAAAATCAACCACCGGCGCAGAGTAGCCAGCTTTGGCAGCGAACGATCTGTCGGTGCGATGCGAATGCTGGAAGATGCGTTTGAGGAGGCTGCGCTGGTTAAAGGAGTTCGCGCGAACGACATAGCTGCGAATTTGACTACCGACGAGGGTTTCCATACGCGGAATTGTAGTGTGGTTTTGAGCGCACTGCAGTCACGACTGAATGTGACGTCGCTCACTGACATCCACAGCTACCGGGCTTGATTTCTCGAATGAAATGGACAACTTTCAACGAGTTCCGTTTAGGGAAGAGGACCACTCAGCAGGTTCGAAAAAATACCTCCATCCGCTCTGACGCGTTCAATACTGGGATAGAAGTTTCGAACAAGGATCGTCGATGGGCCCTCAGACTTTATCGACCCGGCAGCTCATTGGGGAACGACTGGGCCACTACCGAATCATCGAGCGGATAGGCGCGGGTGCAATGGGGGAGGTTTACCGCGCGCTCGATGAACATCTCGATCGCGAGGTGGCAATAAAGGTTCTGTTGGCGGAACGTATCTGGTCAGATTGCGAATCTCGCGGCGCTTTCCGCCGTGAGGCAATGACCCTTTCTCATCTCAATCATCCCAATATCGCCACTGTCCATGATTTCGACTGTGCGGGAGAGACAGACTTCCTGGTATCCGAGTATGTGACCGGATGCTCTCTCGACGAACTCCTGGGAAAGAACCCTTTACCAGAGATGGAGATTCTCCGACTATCTGTTCAACTGGCCGCAGGCATTGCTGCAGCGCACGCACAGGGAGTAGTTCATCGCGATCTCAAGCCCACCAATCTGCGCCTGACGCCGGACGGCAGGTTGAAAATTCTCGACTTTGGGCTGGCTCGACCGATAAGCAATGTACGCGCGACCAGCTCGACCGACAGCGCAATTGAAACCGGCGGGATTTCGGGCACCCTAGCTTACATGGCCCCTGAACAACTCCGCGGCGAGCAGCCGGACACGCGGAGTGATATCTACTCGGTAGGTGTCGTGTTGTACGAAATGGCGACCGGACGGAGGCCATTCACAGCCAGTCTTGCTCCCGCGCTGATCGACGCAATATTTCACGAAACCCCGGTGCGCCCGGGACGAATTCGCCCTGAACTTTCTACTGCGCTGGAGCAGATCATTCTGAAATGTCTGGAGAAAGATCCGGCCCATCGTTATCAGACTGCACTGGAGCTGGCTACTGACCTGCACCGAGCCGGCCGTGCATCAGGTGCCGAGAAATCGCTGGCAGTTCTGTACTTCGAGAACCTCAGTGGGCGGAAGGACGATGATTACTTCCGCGACGGCATCACGGAAGATATCACTACGGAGCTGTCGAAGATAAAGGAGCTGCGAGTGTTCTCTCCTTCTGCTGTTCTTGCCTTTCGTGACAAGGCTCTAACAGCGGCTGAGATCGCTCAGAAGCTGGGCGCTGTCTATTTACTGGAAGGAAGTGTGCGCCGCGATGGGGACAGACTACGTCTGACTGCCAGGCTCGTCGCCAGCCGCACGGGCCACGCGGTGTGGGCAGCGAAATACGATCGCAAGATGCAGGACGTATTTGCGATACAGGACGAGATCGCAACCAACATCGCCCATGAATTGCACGTGGTGTTGACCGACAGTGAGAAACAAGCCATAGCCGTTGTGCCAACCCGGGATGTCGGAGCTTACGACTTCTACTTGCGAGGTCGGCAGTTCTTTCACCAGTTCCGTCGCAAGGGCTTCGACTTCGCACGCGAGATGTTCGAGAAAGCGATTGAGGTCGACCCGAAATACGCGCGCGCCTATGCTGGGATCGCGGACTGCTCAGCCTTCCTGTATTTTTATTGGGACTCGAGCCAGGAGAACCTGACTCGTGCGCGGGATGCCAGTCAGAAAGCTCTGGAACTCGAGCCACAATCGGCCGAGGCACATGCGTCACGTGGTCTCACCGCCTCCCTCGAGAAGAACTATCCCGAGGCAGAAACAGAATTCCGGATTGCCATGCGGTACGCGCCCCGCCTGTTCGAGCCCTATTACTTCTTGGCACGCAACTGCTACGCCCAGGGGAAACTTGAAGATGCGGTGGTCTGGTTCGAGCAGGCCAGCAAGGTCAATCAGGACGATTATCAGTCGCCTATGCTGCTGGCCAGCGCCTTGAATGGACTGGGACTAAAGCCGGAGGCCTACGCCGCATATCGGCGTGGCTTGGCAGCCGCAGAAAAGCATCTTGAAGTGCATCCTGACGACTCCCGTGCCCTCTACCTGGGAGCCAATGCACTGTCGCAGCTGGGCGAGCACCAACGGAGCTTGCAGTGGGCTGCCCGGGCACTAGCGGTAGAAGGGGAAGAACCGCAAGTTTTGTACAACGTGGCTTGCGTTTATGCGTTGCTCGACGAGCCAGAAAGGGCCGTAGACTGCCTCGAAAAATCTGTAACCGGAGGATGGGGGCAACGCGAGTGGATGGAACATGACCCCGACCTCGCCACGCTACGCGAGCATCCGCGCTTTCGCGCATTGCTAAAATGTGCGACACAGCCTGCGCCGAAGGGTCGTTGAATGGACAACGCTTCAATCTTGCAATCGTAAGCAGAAAACAACTATCGCCGACACGAACACGTCGTAACACGCTGTGATTTGCTTATATGACTGCAAACAGCACGGCGACACCTCTCAACCCTCGGCTGCACCGATTGCCGGTACTGATACTGAAGATTTGACCCCGCTCGATGCGAGCCGACACGGAGAGGCTATCCCCGAATTCGGCCGATTTCTGCGAGCCAGGGTTGTAGGACAGGACAGTACTACCGAGACTCCGCAGGGGTGACCGAGGATCCCAAGAAACAAATCGGCGATGTCCCTGCCGTCTGCTATCGTCCTGTCGCAGCTCCGATGTGACACGGGATCTTCGGAGAGATGGATGGCTCCGCATTCAACTCGCAGACACTGGTGGTTGGGTATTTTGTGCTTCGCAGCTGTGGGTTATTGTCCACAAAATCTGAACATCTTCCTCTACCAAGATGTGGCACTTCACACCATCAAAAAAGAAAGGCCAACGGCAATGCCGTTGGCCTTTTGTTGGAATGCGTGCCGATGCTTGTCCGCGCTCAGGTTCTAGCGCGCTGCTGGACTATGCCAGTAAAGAGCGCAGTTCAGCAGTTGGCGTCGACCGCAATTATGAGAGCTACTGCTTCGGCTAGTGTGGTCGGAGTGTGGTACAGCAAGGGGAAGAGCTGCTGCCTGGTGAATCAGGTCAATCTCTTCTTCAGCAGGCCTCCGGCCAGGACACTAACGCCCAGCAGTATCCAGGTAGTTGGTTCGGGCACGGACATGGGTGTCAGATTGGGCACAAGCTGTGCTGTCCAAGATGAGCCAGTCCAGGTTAAGCGAGTGGTTTCCCCCCTCAAGAGGGTGCCGTTTTCGAACTGAAAAACATCAACGTAAAACGGCGTTGTAAGCGGCACCATCGCCAGGGTCAAATTGAGCGTCGAGTTCCAGAGCGCCGGCCCCGTCCCGACGATCAATTTGGGAGTTGCCGAGAAACTCCAGGATTTCGAGGAAGAAGCTCCAATGACGAAGCTCGCTCCCTGAAACTGGATCTGGAGTCCATTCCAGGCACCATTGCCCTGGGCTCCAGCATCAGCGGTAACTCCGAGTACCCACCCGCCCACGGATCCTGTCACGATCGAGTTCGCCCAAGCTGCAGGCGGCGGGATCGCCAGAACCAGTATCAGGACAATCAGAGAAGTGGCTAATTTCCCCAACTGATCCTCCTTTCCTTCGAGCGGTTGCGGGGGAGAGAGACGTTGGTTATTGGTTTAAGGAATTGGCAGCGCGGTTTTGAGAACTTCGCCTGTAGAGGTGATCCTGGCTGCGTCGGTGCTGCCCGGCTCCTCTCGAGCTTACGCAGGGCAAGCAAGACCACGGTAAGGACGGCGAGGGCCAAGGCGAAGAATACGACTCCGCCTTGATGATGCAAGCGGCCAGTCAGAAATCCGGGGTTAACGTAGGTGCCGAGTACGGATAACGTGAAGATCCGAATTCCATTCTTTATGACGGCTAATGGCACGATTGAAGCAGTCAATAGCACTTTGCTGGGTACGCGTTGCAGAAACAAATGTCCGAAAATTACTGCCGTTATGAGAAGTGCAATGCTGGAGCGAATACCGCTGCATTCCGCCGCAACCTCAATCTGCTGATTGACGAGGACGAAAGTCTGACCATGACGGATGACGGGCACGCCGGCGATGTTGAAGAGAGCGCCGGCTGCATCGGCCGATGCATATTGCAGAACGGCTACAGCCCTCGCCATGAGATTACCCGGCACGGGGACAAGAAAGTAGAGGAACAAAAGCGGAAACAGCGCCGCGGACGATGCGGCAGAGCCGAACGAAACATAGAAAGCAGCAATCCAGAGCGTCACAAGACCTGCTAAGGACACGGATAACTGCAGGTCTGCAGATGGATTAAGCACCGCAACGGCGTAAATGAAAAACGCCGGCGCCGCAAGCGACACTAGCAATATGCCGAGCCGCGAGCCGACTTTGCAGATCGCGAAGATTGATCTGCGGTTGAGGTAAATCAGCGCCAGACTCAGAGGCAGTACAACAATGATGTACGAGTATTCGGGAGAAGTCGTAGCCCGCCGGACGACAGTGTACAAGCGATCGACTGCCAAGGCCGCGGACACCAACACGGTGACAATGAATAGAGCCGTTCCCCAGACGGGGGACTCTGAGTGCATCCACGAGAGCGCCGTGCCGTTTCGAATTTGGGTTAACACGATTACGCCGCCAAGGATTGCTTCTCTTTGTGCAATAGCCGCCGAAGCGAACGTAGATCGTTCAATAGACGCCGGCTGATCTTCACATGCGTGGCGAGCTTCGCAAGGTGATACGAAGCCAGACGCAGAGCATCAGTGTGACGAGAACCTGGCGAATGTTCAGCTGAGTCGATGTCGCTAAGGACAGCGCGCTCCGTTTCGTCGATTTCTTTTGCGAGAAGATCCAGGTACTCTTTCGCACCCTCGATGGTCTCGAATGGCGCACTTGTATGACAAGCCACAAAACCTCCGATTATTGCAGCGGGAAGGAACTGGGGGTGGGCTGGACTTGTTCGCGCGTGCGAAGAACCGCATTAGCCCCGTATTGCTCAGCAATCATTTTCTTGAGTTGCCGGATATGACCACGGTGCAACGCAGAGTGCCGAACGTCTTGCATGATCTCGTGGAAGACAGAGTTGGTTCGCCAGGGAAAAGTCAGTATGTCCGAATACCGAGTTTGCGAAATGAGCGCCAGGTCCTGTCGAGTTTGCCGGCGCACCCACTCCAAAAACTCAAGCGTTTCAGCAGGTGTAAAGTGCGGCTCGTACCATCCGCGATTGACAGAAATATTCTGGACGAGCGGTTCCTTCTCCCATCCCAGGCAGCAGAGCTTTTCTTCAGCAGAATGGCCCGCGATCCAAACGTGAACCAGCGCGTACCGCCACTCGATCGCGTGACGGACGTGCCAGCCGATTGAATGCAAACGCGAGCCCGGCTGCCAGCGAAACTCGTCTCGGGAGACGGTCGCAAACTCCTTGATCAGGCGACTCCACTCGTCCTCTATTTCATGGTTTAGCAGTTCGAGAACATTGTTCACGGATGGCGAGTCCTCGCGTTCTTACGGGAATTGTTTGACTACGACTGGCCCGAGGGCTCCGGCAACGCTGACCGGCATGCGTTTCCATACCGACTCGATCAGTGCCCTCTTCCGCCCACGCTTGGTGGAAAACTCCGTACTTCCTTCGCCCATTCCGTGGTACTGGTAGTAGTAGTTGTATTTCGTTCCGCCCCAACCCAGCCGGTAACCGAACGCAGCGTCAGTTTTGGGGATGCGTCCCGAATGCATAATGTGAATGCCCTGTTGCGATAAGACGCTGATCAGCTTCCAGTACAGCATGTACGCGAAAAGTTCCGTGCGCTCAGCGTGATCCTGCAAGCAAGAGAAGGGGAACGAGACCGTGTCTCTGAATTTCTTGACCATGGTTCCGGCGACGAGCTCCCCCTTATAGCGGAGCAAGGCGATTTCATACATTCCGGTCCGGTAAAGATCTTCGACCCACTTCCTGCTGACGCACGGGACGCCGCTGGCATGCTGATCATGCAGCAAGAGGCGGTAGAAGGAAGTTACGTCGGAAGATGGGTAGTCCCACTCGCTGGAGTATTGCTGCGCCTCTTTGATCTTCGTGCGATTGCGTTCTGTGATCCTTTGCCAAACGCGATCGAGGTCAGGTTCAAGCTCGAGTTCACGGTTATAGTAATTTTCGTCCGTCAACAGCGTACCTTCGAGTTTGAGCTTGTACTGCTTGAACGTGATGGTCGGAATGTGGAGTTGGTTCGATATTTCGATGGCTTTGTTGAGTAGCGCCTGCTGGACTGCTTGGTCTCCAGCCGCGATTCCACCCGCCACAAAGTAGGGTACCGAGATCAGCGCGTCTTTCCGGAAGAGGCGAAGCCGGTACAGCGGGAGGATGCCGCAGATACGTGGACCGTCATAGACGGCGAGTGGGTAGAACTCTGCACCGTGGTGGTGCTGGAGGAGATGGCACCAGTCGTAACCGTGCCAGGCAATCACGCCACTGGCTTCATGGACGTAGTGGTCCCAGCCCGGTTTGTTCTTGCGATCCACGAGGACAACGTCTCGTGCAAGAGATCCGGAAATGGACTGAATGGTGGCTGTGGCCATGGTGCTATCCTCTCGCTTCGTTGATTACCATCTGGTATTTGCCCGAGATCTGCGGCTCAATGCGCGGCACATACTCGAACTGAAACTGAATTTCGTCGGAGAAGTTTTTCTTGAGAATCCGGCTCATGTCGGCTTCAGTCGTTTCGGAGAAACCGGGCTTCTTCACAATGCGGATTGTGACCAGGTCGTTCTTGCGATAAATGACCTGGAACCGGTCCACAAACTGGCTCTGGCCATCGACCATAAAGAACCGGCACCAAAAGTTGGGCGCGATCATCCGGCCATCTTTAGTTTTGAAGATTTCCCCCGTGCGCCCGAGGAAATCCTTGATGACCTGGAGCTTCCTCCCGCAGGCACAATCGGACACTGCCGGGCGTCCGAGATCGCCGAGCCGATAGCGTATGAATGGCATGGGCGATGGATCGAGAACCGTTACCAGGATCTCGCCCGGTTCGGCCCCAGGGTCGTTCTCGTTGCACTCGACCAGAACGTGCTCCTGGTTGACATGCCAGCTGTGCTCGGGACAGAGCGCTGCAATGTGGCCGACTTCGCGCGCGCCATAGATATTGGTAACCGGGCAGCCGAATACCTCTTTCAACGTGCGTTCTTCGTGCTCATAAACGGGAGCAGCCCAGCCGATGGCCAGCTCCGGACGGCAGGACCGGATATCAGCACCAGTGCGGCGGATGTACTCGGCCAACCCAAATAGAGCGCTGGTGAAGCCCCAGAGCACGCGAGGACGGAACTCGCGGACCTTCGCGACCGCAATCGCATATTCTTTGTCGGCCAAGTTAACGCCCGGCAGCATAAGTTGATGCCAGAGGCGCCGCCGCATCCAGTTCATGGCACCGTTAGGGACGTAATCCGCCGACACTCGCGCCATCCGGGCTTCGCGTACTCCCGGCTCGAAGCCGTACCAGTGACGGAGGCGAAGTTCGAAGGCCCAGTTCGCAGCGGTGATGGACCCGTTTTCGTAGAAGGTGACTGGCGCGCCGGTCGATCCGGACGAGGTGTTGCGGACGAGTCGGTGACGGCGGAATCTCCCAAATGGAATCGGCTGGCCTGGGCCACGGCCCGACTGCTGCGCGATACGAATCGAGTCAGCGTAGCGCGCATCGACCATGTCGTCGTTATGCTCGATCACTTCTTTGCGACTGAGTGGAGGCAATCGGCGAAGACCGTCCAGGGTGCGGACATCGTCGGGTGTAATCCCGGCCGCAGCGAATCTTTGCCGATAAAAAGAGCAATAGTCGTAAGCGTGACGCAGTACTGTTTTCAGCTTTGACAGCTGCATGCCACGCAGTTCATCTTGCGACTGGTACTCCGAAGCAACCATGCTGCGATACGTATCCAGCACCCCTTTACGATTCATTAAGTCGCTGGTGAGAGGAAAGCTGACGTTACCTACAAACCAGTCGTCGAAGCGCTGCAGGAGGCTCATCTCACCCTCCTGTAGGTCCAACTGCGATTGGTCAGCAGTCGCGTATACCGAATATCCACGAATTCGCGGAAGCCCACCCGACGCGCAAGCTTGAGAGAGGGGGCGTTGTCAATCAGCGCGCCGCCATAAAGTTTCCGGTAGCCGCGGTTTCGCAGTTCTTCGAAGATGTTGTAACGAAGCGCAGCACCCAAACCCTTTTTGCGAAAGTCTTTCGAGACCGCGATTTGCTCTGACCACGCTTCATCGCGCCGAAAACGGCGGCGAAGATTCACCAGCGGCATGTACGCCTCGCCGAATGAGATCAAGTTGAAGCCGGAGACTGCCCCGTCTTCGAAGGCGGCAAGGCACAGAGAGCCTTCTCGAAGGCGTGTCTCAAGGGTCCCATGCAGCCATTCCGAGATGGATTCGATCTGCTGAATTGCCTTGCTGTCGCTCTCAGTCAAAATCCGGAACTGCACGTCGTCGAGGTCAGTGTTCTCTTGAGGGTTCTTTCGCCGGAGGTCGATTACGTAGAGGCGGTATGTACGACTCTCATACAATGGCCGGATCGCAAATGCAATTACCTTGCGACAGACCGCATAAAAGCCATGGTCCTCCCAATTCCTTCGCACCTTGCGAACCCAAACGTCACGTAACGCACAAGTGCCCATGTTCATCCTCATCGTGTGAATAGGGGGAGGTTGGCCGAGCGAATCACTTTTCTCCGACACGACTATCGTTCGTGAGAACTCTCCAGCCGTGCGTGTCCAGCAGAATGGCTGCTTTGTAGTAAAGATAGCCAGCGACATTACGCGACACGATCCATGCGCCCCGCCGAGATGCTGGCCAAAATCTCGGGTCGTATGAGTGCTCAGGTCCCGCTATGACTCCCACTCGATAACTGTCCCCGAGCGCATAGCGGAACAATACCCAGCTCTTGCGTGCGTGCACACCGGCAGTGAACACGTCGACTGACTGGCTGGTGTTTCCGGAACGGCGCAACCAATCTCGGACCGCGAGCGCAGTCGAATATGTTCGGTTTTTGGCCGGTCCGACCGAAATCTTTACGACCTTGGCGGGATCGATGTTCAGACCTCTGATCTCATTGGCCGCTGAATCGGCGTAAGTTACGGCAACAGCCTGGGTAGTTGCTTTTTGCTTCATTGGCCCGCCGACGAGGACTAGATAGTCGTAATGCCCCTCCAGAAAAATCGCTGCCGACTCAGCGAGCGACTGCTTCGGGACCCAAGCCTCGACAATTAGAACGCCCTGACCTGAAGGAGAGCTGACGGCCAGGAATTCGTGAACGAACACGAGCACAGCAATGAACGCGAGCGCACCGGTGATGCACAGGGCCCGGCGGATACGACGAATACTACAAGTCTTGCGCTGGGTATCGGAGTCCATGGAATTGAAAGGTCTACGAAATCGCCTGGTCTAGTGCTGGAGTCTCTGCTGCTTTGGCGGCATCCCCACTCAGTTCGAAAGTAAGGCGACCATCACGCACGTCAGCGAACGCCAAACGGGCACGTTCACTTTGCGGACCTTCGATATACCAACGGTCGTCACGATGGACTAAATGCATGGCAGCCCGTGCTCTCCACCAGTCGTTCACTTCCTGCGGCCGTACCGCCCAGACATTTAGGTCCTCACGGACATGCTTCAAGTACTCAAGCAAGTGGACGTAGACAGCCCGGTCCTGCTGCCGAACGATGTAATCAGGATGAACGAGGAACGTTGCCAGCCCATGCTTGCGAACGATCAACTCAGTCTGTTGCTGCCACAACTCTATCGATCGGCAGTTCAGCAGGTGCAAGAGCGAATAATCCTGGATGGTGGTAAGCGGCAGCTCGAGCGTATTTCCTATAAAGAATGGGAATAGCGTGCAGCATCCGCCCGATTGCGGATCAAGGTGAGCCGCGTTCGGGACCGACATGTCGTACTCGAAGCCAAGCAATGGCAGCCAGTCCGGGTTGCGGTACATGATCGCGGAACGGAAGCCGCGAGCCCCGAACTCGCCGGCATACCGGCGGATGTGGGGAACGCGGGCAGAAAATGTTCGCCAATCACGAAACAAGTGTCCGTCGTGATTCAGGTCGTGGATGTTGAGTTCGAAGCCCGCGGATTTGAGTTCGTTCAGGAAATCGACTGTGGGCTTGTAACGCTGCTCCGGTACGATCTGAAAGGAGGAGCAGAAGCCGAAGCGCTCGTCGAGGTTCATTACGTCGCGGCACAAGTCGTAGCCGGCCTGATTCTCGACATCATGGGTGATCGTCATGGCGGCAGTCGCACCATTGGGCCAGAACCAGATGAACGGAACGCGCTGTCCGCTATGCCGCACCGTGAGCGCGAGCAGGCGAGCCATGAGATCGTCCACGGTTGTGTCATTCGGCCAGCAGGGGAAGGCAACGTTTCTTGAGCCTCTGCGGTACAGCCGCTGCAGGTGCTTGCGGACACGCACCGGCATCCATGGACGCACAGCGTAGTAGAAGCTGTTCATCAACCGGCGCACGCCTTTCCGGGCGATACTCGGCCGGCTCGCCGCCGCATAGTGCTCCCGGCGTAGGTTATCGACCACTTCATCCGGGAGAAAAGGAAGGCTAACGGTTCCGTCGTGCGCACGGGCAGTGATGTTGCAGACGTTGTCATCACCAGTTGCCGTGCGATACCCGGTGCTGGTCCGGCCATAGCAGGTGAGTTCGTCAAAACGGAAGTATCCCGATTCTGCGGATACCTGCTCCGGAGTATCAAACGCGGCGCATTCTTCCGGGCAGCGGAAATGCTGGACGAGTGACTTGCTGATGGTTTGCACGGAGTCGGTTACTGTGGCGCTGCGAGAGAAAAATCGGCGCGATAAGTTAGTTAACTGCTAATGAGTTCTGGGTCGCGAGTCTCAACAGTGGAGGGACGTTCGATGTGTCCCACCCAGTTCGGGTGAGGCGCAAAGCCAAGATTTTTGTTAGCCGCGAACTCAGCGAGCGTGTAGGTGCTATCTCGGTCCGCAACCCGGATGTCGCCCCTTGTGCCGCTGAAAAGCGGCTTGGCAGAGGGCTGTTCGAGTCCCCTCTTTATTAAAGGGATCTTATCGATATCGAAACCCATGAGCGTGGCGCCTACGGCATCAAACGCGACGGGGTTATGTCCCGCCATAATCACACCTGGTGTGACTGGGTCGCACGAGATTGGGCCATCGCCTTCACCACCCACGATTCCATCCATAAGACAGAAATAGCGCTTCTGTATCGTATCGCGCAGCTCACCGTTCTTATCAGCATAGAAGACAGTTCTATTTATGTCGAGAAGCGTCCGCCAGAGAGTGTCGTTTCCGTACCACATGCCTTCGTTGACGTCGTCTTTGAAGGACTTGAGGTAGCGCGATGCCCATACAAGGCGATCAATTCCGCTGTAGAACGCCTTCACTGCGATGAAAGGACTTTCTTCGACCCGATCGCGGAGCCAGGTATGGAACTTCTTTCGCATCGAGGCGTTCGGATACTGATCGCCACCCTCTTTAGGAGAGCCCAGCATGAAGTGGGGAAGGGTGTCCTTCAGCGCCGGCAATCCCATATGGTTCTTGAGAGCCATCGTTACAGATGTTCGGCGATGAGTCTTGAATTTCGGGATGCTAATGATGGCATCGCTCTGCAGAACAGAGTTGGGAAAGAGATATTCATGCTTTCCTGGCGCATGGTGCGCGAGCATGTCCTTGTGACTGGCAATATTGATCCTCAATATTCTTGGGTCGATGCCTTCAAAGTGGCTATCTTTGCCGAGGTTAATGAATGTGTAGCCACGTGGATCCTGCTCAACTTTCGCCCGAGCGCGCTGGCCGCCGATCCAACTGGGCACCGCGCGGTAGATCCGCAGGTCAAAAAGTTCAATCGGAACCGCTGTCTGTTGCTGATACCACGCAACCAGCTGGTCGATCTGTGAAGCTGCCATGGCTTCATCGAAGTGACCAAAGATTACCTGCGCATCGCCGATGATGATTCGTCCTTTGCCGTCCAGGGCGATGCTGATGTAGTCCAGCATGGGCCTGAGAACCGAGGCGTGAATAATCACAGAAAAGATGTTCTTTCCCAACACATGAAAATGCCGGACGGTGTTCGGTTTCACAAACACAGTCATGCCAGGCTCAATGACTTCTCGGAGTGGGTTCCATGCAGGAGTGCCGTAATTGTCGCGATCGAGGCCGAGTCGCCAAAGCGTTTCTCGTACGAAGTGATAGACCTTGTTTTGAGGATCGATGTTGGTGCCGCGATACTCCGGATATCGCTGTGGAGCGTCAAACGGAACTTGCCGAGGATAGTCGGTCAATCCTGTGAACGTTACTGCGACTTTGTAGTTATCGAATGCCATCTGCTCCGCCTAACACCTGCATCTTCTGAATAGTTACACGGCCAGAACCGCCAGACTAAATCCGCCCAAAGTGCGTACGGTGAGATCCGGGTGAATTGTGAAGCCCACCCCCCGTGCCAGGTTAACGACTGCCTGCCCGAATCCAGAGCCGATGTCGAGTGCCCTTTTGGTGTAGATAACATCGCGTACTTGGTATCCCAAATCAGCCAGCATGGCCAGAAATACTTCTTTGGTGAAGTAGTGAAGATGGCCGTGGGACTTTTTGCGGCCTACGAGCCCGCTGGTTCTCAAAAGGGTTTGGACTGAGAGGTCGAGCGGCACATGGAAAATCTTATGAGTGGCGAGTGGCCGAAGTTGCCTGAGATGACCGATCCAGTCTTCTACATGCTCAATGACGTCCACAGAGACGAGAAGGTCAAAATGGTCTTCTATCGCGGCTTCGTTCTCAATCAGAGAGTACCGCAACCGCGTATTAGCTCGAGATTCACAAAGCTCGATGGCCTGTGGCGAAATATCGAATCCGTGAAAGCGACAACTGGGGCCGATGCTGTCTTGAAGGCACCTGAGTAATTCTCCTGCGCCGCAACCGATCTCACACACAGTTCGCGGCTGCAATCTGGAACGGCGAATCATCGTGAGTACTTGGGCCGCTTTCCAGGCAGAGTGTTCGGCGTGCCAGCGTGGGTGCTGTTCCAGGTACTGTCCGTTCCTGTAAACGCAGCCTGGTGCTCCGAGTGTATGGCGAAGAGGTTCGCCGACGTTTGATTCAGCCGGCATGTTTATATAATGCGTTGCCCATGAGGGTTAAACAGCTATTCGGCAGACGGCAGAGGAATGAACTCGCAATGCGACGACCCGTCGGCCAACGCCTGTCCCTCGCAGCCGACAGCTTTGGCGAGCGCCAATAGGTCAGAGGCAGGTCTGTCGTTCCCCAGTTCGATTTGAATTTGATGAGACCCTGGTTCTCGACGTCGGACCGGCCCATGTCGAACACTTGCGCACCCGACTGTTTTGCGCCCTGGATTGCACGCCAAAAAAGTAATACAGTGCCGCCCAGGTTGTTATAGCGCTCGTCCGAGCATCCGTACTTGTAGACGACAGATGTGCCGTGCCGGATGGTCATAATGCTGGCGACGGGCACATTGCCTTTTGAGACTACTCGCAATGTGGCGGAGTTCCCCACGAGGTGCAAGAGATTTCTGTACCAGGCTAGCGGCTGGGGAGGGACACCGTGCCTCCGACGCGTCATGATCATGAGGTGATAAAACTTCTCGAGAAGTTCCGGGGACCGTCCTTCCTCGTACCGCAAATCCTCCTTCTCACTTCGCCGGATCCGTCGTTGAACCGAGTTCTTGTCGAATGTCCGAAAGAGTTGATCAAGGTCGGGATTCAGATCTAGCAAATGAAGCCGAAAGTCTTGACTGCAGTGAAGGTTCGCAGTCGAATCTCGCAGTACAGTGGAGTTGCGCGGCCGGATCTCAATGTATTTATGGTGCAGTCGTGCCGATTCCCACTGCGCCCAATCGAGAATAGACAGTAGATCGCGAGGATTACTTACAAGCGGAGCGCAGTGATCAGAAAACGGCAGTGACACCCAGCGGGAGCCCGTCAGCCAGCTATTCACGCGACAAAACACCATGGCGTTGGTCAGTTCGGCGCCGGGCGGATTAGTCGTCAGCGCGAAGGCTTCATAGCCGTAGGTCTGATGCAGTGTCTGCAACCATCCGGCAGTGTGAAAGACGGTCGCCTCCGGATGACCGGCCACGAATGGTGTCCAACGGCGGTCGCGTAATGGATCGAGCTGATATACGGTCACGGGTGCGAGGTGTTGACCATCGCGCCGGGCGCGCTGGCTGTTTTTATGGCGTTCGGCACAGATGTCGTGCGATTGGCATCCGCGGGTCGCTCCGCGGGGGATAATGGCTTCAGCCGGAAAATTGCGCGTAATCTCTCCCGCTGTTCCCGCCGCAAGTAGTCAATGAATTGTTCGTCCACGAGTCGGGGCGAACGGCGAAGTGCAGACATGCAGAACCCCGTCCAGCGCGCGAGTGCACCTATAACCAGCGGGTGCTCGCGCAACCGGCGAGCACACTTGATAACTTCGAATAGTGGGATGCTCCCCAGCGAGTAGTCCATTAGTCCCTGTCGATACCAGCCACGAACGAAACCGCCCGCGCTGGCTGCGGGCCTATGGTGGAGAACCACGAGGTCGGGGAAGGAGTGCACCCGCCATCCGAGTCGCCGAACCTGCACTTCGGCCACCCAATCGGGGCCGCCATATTTGAGAGGAATGTAGCCGCCGATTGCATCGAAACACTCACGGCGAAACAGTTGCACCGCATGAGCGACCGAATGAATGCTGTTCGAGAGGCGACGCTGGAAGCCGTGGCCATGATCTTCAAAGATCGATCCCCCGACGAGGCCCAGGCGTGGGTCCGCCGAAATGCGCTTAATTAATGTGGCGTAGTAATTGGGGCCGAAACTTATGTCAGCATCCAAGTTTGCTACGAAATTGAAATCGAGGTGTTTCAGCCGCTGATAACCGGTGTTGATCGCGTTCACCTGCGCACCAAAATCCCGCGCGTGCTGCTCAGTAATGCGATGTAGCTCAATGAAAGGGTAGGTTTCTGAGTAGCTCCGGACGATGTCGTCGGTCCGGTCGGTCGAGCCGTCGCTGACAATGATCCAACGTTGCGGCAACAGAGTTTGAGAGACGACCGAGTTGAGAGTGTTTTCAATCAAACGCTCTTCGTTGTATGCAGCCGTGATTAGAACGTAAGTTGCGTTTGCCATAAGTTGGGCCGGTGAGTATTTCCGGGATGTTTACTGCCGGGCGCCGCTGCTTCGCAACATCCAACTCAGCGATCCACGGCTTCGGCGGATTTTGTGTGTCGCTTCCGAACGAACAGGCCGCTTCACTAAACGAATGACAGCGTATCCCGCGATGCGAACCAGTTCGTGCAACGCCGTAACCGCGCGGAACGCTATCGATGAAAGTGCCCCGTGGTGCTTTGTCCAGTACTGCAGGTTGGCGCGCTGCATCTCGAGATAGAAATGTTCGGGAGCGGCCGCCGAACTCATGCCGCCGTAGTGGATGGCCGACGCATCCGCCAAAAACACGAGTTTCCACCCCGCCGCACGGAAGCGATAGCACCAATCCAGGTCTTCGCCATACATGAAGAATTGCTCATCGAGCCCGCCAACCTGCTTAATGGCTTCACGGCGGGCCACCCAAAACCAGCCGTTCAGGACCTCGACTTCGCGGGTCCTGTCGTGGGCGAAGTCGCCCATCAGGAATCCTCCGGCCCAACGTGTCCCTCGAAGCATCGAGTCCAGCGCCAAGGCCCGTCCGAGCAGGTTCAACAAGGTGGGGGTCCGCATGGTTGACCGCCGGATCTCACGATGTGGGCCCAGCATCTGGGGCCCGAGGAGTCCCACCTCCGGATGGGTGTCCATGTACTCAATGATTTTTTGAAAGCAACCGGCCGGAACATTGACGTCCGAGTTAACCAGGAACAGGTAGCGCCCGCGGCTCGCCGCGATTCCGATGTTGTTTCCTCTTGCGAAGCCGTAATTCGCCGGATTAGCGATCAGGCGCACCTCTGGAAAATTGTCGGGGACCAGTTGCGGCGTGCCATCGGAGGAGGCATTATCAACGACGATCACTTCCGTTCCACGCGGAGCGTGCATGCGGAGGGACGAGAGGCACTCCTCCACGTAGCGCTTGGCATTCCACGTGACGACCACGACAGAAATTAACGGATTGCTTGTCTCAGGCAAACTGCTCATAGGACGGTGTAGCGTGACTGAATGAGGCGGGTGGCGTCGCCAATTCGGCTTGCACTGCGGGTTGACGCGCGGGGCTTTTCAGGGAGACTGCGGTCCCGATCAGCGCCAGTCCCGTGTACCACGGGACGGAACTCTGGTCGAAGTACCCGATCCCGAAAAAAGCGACGGTGTGGGCAAACAGCATCGCGCTGAGCGCCCACATGCGCCGGGTGTTCTCGAAATCCGAGCGCCACACCCGGCGGGCTGCGCCGAGCTGGTGAAAAGCGACTGCGAAAATTGCGACGAACAGGATCAAGGTAAGCAGGCCGCCGTCGGTCCCGGCCGCCACATACGAGTTGATGGTGTCCCACATGTCCCAGCCCCAGCTGGAAGTGTCGCGGGTGCCGAATACCCACCATTCACCGACGCGACGGATCGCCTGGTCAACCAGCTGATAGCGGTGATAAGAGGATGAAGAACCGGTCAAATCAATGCGCCCGATCAAAGCCCATACCGGCGCCTTCATGACGAGATGAAGCACGATGAGGGCGGCGACTGCGCCCCAGCGCATCCAGACCAGATAGCGGCGAGCCGGCCAGAGGAACAGCGCAAACAACCCGGCTCCCAGCGCCAGCACCGGCGTGCTCGACATGCTGGTCAATGCCATAGCGACGCAGGCAGCGCTTCCTGCCACCGCGATTTTTCTTTTTTTGCGCTGGTGCCAGCACAGGCCCAGCATGATCGGACAAAGCGTGGCGCCCACCGTTCCAGCAGTGAGAGGATGGGCGAAAGGACCCTGTGAGCGCAGCTTGTCGCCCCGAACCTCGGTGACAGGGGGAACTCCGCCAAAAACGGAGAAAACGTTTCGCTGCGTGACCTGCTCATTCAGCATACACACCGCTACCGCGATCAGGATCCAGGCGAAGGTGGTGGTCACCCTCCGTATGTCAGAGGTGTCGCGGACGAAGTAGCGAATGAAGAAATAGATGCCGAGCGCGTTGTACAAAAATCCCAGGCGATTTATGACCGCGCCGCTTTCTCCCCAAAGCAGGGAGTACATGATGGCATTGGACAGGCAGTAGGCGACAAATACGCTGTCCAAGGTAGTCCAGCGTATGCCGCTCCGTCCGGCTTGTATGCGAACCAGCAGCAGGCGCATCCATCCGAGCAGCAGCAGGATGCGGGGCAGGGTGAAGTGCAGTCCGCCGATCATGACTTTCTGCTGGCCAGGGATGAGAATCGCGGCGACGAGCAACGGGACAAACACGTAGCGCCGGGGTAGCGCGAAGATCAGCACTCCGCAGACAACGAGCATGATGAGCGCGGCGGGATGAAACGCGGTTTCGCCGGCGGCGCCGAAGAAGTGCTGTTTGTCCATTTTGCTGTTAAACGCCGGTGCGTTGTGAGGCCGATTTTCGCCACCGTTCGAGAACAGTCATTCCATTGCAGGACGCGCTGTGTCGAACTAACCAATCGCCAACAATCGTCGTGAAATCGTGATGCTCGTCGAGATGACAATTCAGGTAGTTTTCTACGGCAGCTATGACGCCACGTTGATTGTTCCATCCGACGCCTATACTCCCGTCCCGACGGCGGAAAACGCGGCTCATGTTCGTATCGTGGAAGAAGACCTTGCAGTGATCAGCGAGGAGAGGGAACCAGCTTTGTATTTCCTGAGTGGTGTGCTCGAATTCGTGACTTGTATCGATGAACAGCACGTCGACGGCAGTTCGGAGCTCGTGCTCCTTACACCACTGGGGAAACCGTTCAGCAAGTGCAACATCGTCGGACTTGATGAAGTATCGTTTCTCGTAGCCGGAGACGTGCTCGCAGTCATCAAGATCTACGCTAAGGAGTACGGAGTTGCACAGCCGTGCAGCTCTTTCCAGAGCAGACGTGCTCTCTCCACCACGCACCCCGAGCTCCACGATTAATGAAGGTTGCAGTGACAGTGATTCGATGAACAATGTGAGAAGGTGGTCGTTGATATCGGTCTTCTTGGAGTGGGTCTGCAACAAGACTTCGTTCAACTCCGGAAAGTCAATTCGGTCCGGCATTACCGGCCGATGTACTAGATCTAAACACTTGTTCTGAGCAGCGGCGAAAGATTCCAGCAGCTTCGTCGACGTACGCTTCGCCAGAAGCCGAGGGTTAGGAACTCTGGATGCGCTTAGAGCTTTCGTTTGCATGAAACATCCTGTGGGTAAGAATGCTGACGAGCTAAATGGATGGATCGGCTTCGACCAGGGCGGAACGGCGAGTGCGGAAGAGTACTGCTCCTATTGCATGCCGCTCTTCAGCAGATAACACTCTTGCAAAGGTAACGATGGGCCAAAAGGCAATCAGACAACCTGCAGAACCAAGGCCGACTTGGATAAGGGCGTTAAGTCGGGAGTTGATACTCCACTCGACCCAGGGATATCCGGCGACCAAGCTCACAATAAACGCCGCGCAGATAGCTGCGAGCAGTCTGGCATTCTCCGGCAACAATCGCCTTGCATCGAAAACGCTGATTGCGCGGTTAAGAGCAACCAGCATGAACAGCATTCCAATTAGCTCCGCGAAAGCCATTCCCGCCAATACTCCAATGTAGCCTAGTGGGTGTCCGATTAGGGCGATGAATACTACCGTGACGAGAGCTATCAATTGACGAAAAACATCCATGCTGGCGCCGCCAGATGCCCTATACAGGACAAATGCTGCACGTCCTAAAGACCGGAACAGAGCGGCAGAGCAAAGCATCCATAGCGCCGGTTGGAAAAGGGAATTGGTCTGACCGGTCCAGGCATGAATGATTCTGTTACCAAACAAACAGAGAAAAACAAGGGGGGGGAGCGTGAGGACGAGTGACCACTTGAATGCTTGCGCCAAAAGGCTCTGAAGTTGCCGCCCTGTGCCCGAGGCGTACACCATTGCTCC